>Ga0222712_10001963_pt1 | contig 24434 bp, 19 predicted proteins | sample C33_657DmetaG_FD_165043 | JGI IMG/M metagenome (GOLD analysis project Ga0222712, IMG submission 165043) | Estuarine water microbial communities from San Francisco Bay, California, United States - C33_657D | ecosystem: Environmental > Aquatic > Marine > Unclassified | place: USA: California... | reverse complement strand
TGAAATAATAAAAAATTAGTTGCTGAAATTTCAGCAATTAGAAGAAATAAATTTGGGGGATTAGCTCAGTTGGTAGAGCGCTTGCATGGCATGCAAGAGGTCATCGGTTCGAATCCGTTATCCTCCACTAATTATGATTAGTTTTTCATTTTAAATAAATAGCATCTGACTAGTATTCCTCTTGAAATCCAATCTATATCAACTAGCTTTTCTACCCGAAACGGATACAATGTAGTATTGAAGGAAATAGGAGGCTCTAGAAAGCTACAGATTATTGTAGGTGGTGCAGAGGCCCAGGCTATGGCTATTTCTTCAGAAAAGATTATCACCTCTCGACCCTTGACTCATCATTTTATTCAGATGATTCTTAATGATTTTGAAATCGGACTCAAGCATATTATCATTTATAAATATGAGGATGGGGTCTATTATGCACATGCAGTGTTAGAAGATCATTTTGGTCATGTGAAATATATTGACTGCAGACCATCCGATGCTATTTGTCTAGCATTGAAAATGGATAAGCCGATACTAGCCGCAGAGGCAGTCTTTGAAGAAATTCAACAAAATTATGCAGATAAAGTAGATGCCAATACTAACTTGGAATCTAATCAAGAACTTTCCAAGCTAGAATCTAGTCAACTCAAAAAGATGCTGAAACAAGCAATCGAAAAAGAGGACTATGAGTTAGCCGCTAGCATCCAAGGAGAACTGAATAACCGTTTATCATGAGGTGTTTTTATGACCTTAAAAACCTCAATTTAAACAAATGAAAAATTTAAAAATGCGCTTTATCAACTGCCGAATTCGATTTGAACTTTTAAAGACCAGCTTTTTTTATACCTATCTTAGCTAAAAAAATTAAACAATATGAGCATAAAGTTACGCCTGACAATAATGAATTTCTTGCAGTTTTTTCTTTGGGGAACATGGTTGACCTCTATAGGCGTATATCTAGGCGGAACGCTTCATTTTGAAGGATCTCAAATCGGGGCTATTTTTACCACCTTAGGTATTGCAGCTTTTATAATGCCTACTATTATTGGTATCATAGCTGATAAATATATAAATGCAGAAAAGCTATATGGTATTTGTCATATAATTGGGGGTGCTACGCTAGTCTGGGCAGCTCAGATATCTACACCGGAGGCTATGTTTAAAGCGATGCTATTAAATTCTTTGTTTTACATGCCTACCATTTCTCTCTGCTACTCCGTTTCCTATCATATATTATCCAAGAGTCAGTTTGATGTTATCAAGGACTTTCCTAATATCAGAGTATGGGGCACTATTGGGTTCATTATAGCTATGTGGGTCGTGGATGCTATGGGATGGACTGCGTCTAATATGCAATTATATTTTGGAGCAGTAGCTTCTATAGCGCTCGGACTATATGCATTTACTCTCCCGAAATGCGAAGTAAAAAAAGAGAAAACAAAGAATTTATATGAGGCTTTAGGTATAGATGCACTCGTATTATTTAAAACTCCCAAAATGTTAGTTTTTTTCTTGTTTGCTATTCTATTGGGAGCCGCATTGCAGATTACAAATGCTTTTGGCCAAGAATTTTTAGTTAGCTTTAATCAGTTTGATGAATATAAGAATTCTTTCGGGGTGCTCCATCCAGGTATTATTATGTCTATTTCACAAATTTCAGAGACAGTATTTATATTGACTATTCCATTTTTTCTAAAGAAGTTTGGAATTAAAAAGGTCATGCTCATGGCTATGTTGGCATGGGTATTGCGATTCGGATTGTTTAGTATTGGTAATCCAGGGACAGGTGTTATCCTGATTATTCTTTCTAATATTGTCTATGGTATGGCCTTTGATTTCTTCACTATTTCAGGGTCTCTCTTTGTAGAGAAAGAAACAGATGCTAAAATCAGATCAAGCGCTCAAGGGCTCTATCTTATGATGACGAATGGTTTAGGTATTATCTTAGGGGGTTATTTTAGTGGCTTTGTTGTGGATCTATATACCCAAGGATCTAATAGAAACTGGCCACAAATTTGGCTGGTATTTGCAGGCTATGCGCTTTCAATGGCTATTCTTTTCTTTCTTCTCTTCAAGCATGAGCATAAGCCAGAAGACTTTAAAACTGTAAAACACTAATTTAACTAATAGCGAATAACTAACAGTTAATAACGAAGCATATATATATAAAATATTAAAACAATAAATGAAATACATTAAGATTATACTATTATTTATTTCTCTTGGAAGTCTTTCTTCTTGCTATTTTTTCAAAGCGATGAAGTATAAAAAATATCCTTTGGAAAAATTGGATGAATTCGCTTCGGTGCGTTTTCAGCCTTCTGAGCAGCCATTTCGATTCAAGCAGAGCAGTGTGTCCCCCGCATTAAAAAACGAATTGGATAGTTTATTGTTAGGGTCTAATCGATATGCCATGCTAGTTATTCAGAATGACAGTATTCTCTATGAATTTTATAATCATAAAATAGCAGATACTACCTTACTTCCTTCTTTCTCCGTGGCTAAGTCTTATGTCAGCACCATGATAGCTATGGCCCTCGAGGAAGGTAAGATAAAAAGTCTGAATGATCCTATCACCAATTATCTGCCAGAGTTATTGAAGCGGGATAGTCGATTTTCGAATATCACCATACAGCATGTCTTGGATATGCGCAGTGGTATCAAAAGTTCGGAGAATTATTTCAATCCGATGAGCGATGTATTGCGTCTCGGTTTCGGAAAAAACGTCAACGGAAAATCTTTACGAATTTCTATAGAAAAAGAACCGAATCAATTTTTTGAATACAAGAGCATCAATACCCAGCTGCTGGGTATGATAGTCGAACGCTCTACTGGCATGAAATTGCAGGATTATTTTGTAGAGAAAATTCAAAAGCCTTTGCAGTTTGAGCATCCTAGTACGTGGATTTATGATGATGCAAAACATAAGACGCTACGAGCATTCTGCTGTATGAATTTGTCAGCCAGAGATTATGCAAAATTTGGTAGGCTGATATTGAATAAAGGGAACTGGCAAGGTAAGCAGATAGTGAATGAAAAATGGGTGGAGACCATTTTAAGCCTTGAGAACAGAAAGGCTACAGATGGGTATAAAAACCAATGGTGGAGCAATGAAAGTCTCAAAGAATTTAAAGATAGTATAGCCATGCAGAAATTTGTGCTAAATAATCCTGCTGTATATGATATTGATAAGATATCTATGGCAAATGTTTTAATAAATTATAAATTTTCCAAACCGTATGATAAGATTGAAAATGAAAAGAAATCATGGCTAGTTTCTTATTACAAAGATGGTATTCATGCACAAGGTCTCATAGGGCAGTATATATACATTTTTCCTAAAAAGAATAGCATAGTCGTCATACTTTCCAATACGCTCAATCAAGATTTGCCTCTAAAAAAAGGTGGGTTGGGAAGAATTGAAAAACTACTTGAATCAGAATTATGATTATAAAAGAAATAATCGATCTTCTAGAACAGTGGGCTCCATTGGCTTATCAAGAGTCCTATGACAATGTGGGTTTGCTGGTAGGCAGTCCAAGTTGCGAAATCTCTAAGGCTCTGATTACGCTAGATTGTACAGAAGAGGTTATCCAAGAGGCTATTGATATGAAGTGCCAGCTAGTGATAGCGCACCATCCCATCATTTTTTCGGGATTGAAGAAATTGACAGGAAAAAATTATGTAGAGCGCACCATCATCAAAGCCATAAAAAATGATATAGCCATCTATGCTATTCATACCAGTCTGGATAATGTGTCTAGCGGAGTCAATCACATGATAGCGGAGAAATTAGGCCTAAAGAATAGTCGAGTCTTGAGTCCAAAAAAGAATATTCTGAGGAAATTAGTTACCTATATACCAATAGATCACTTTGAGAATGTGCGGATGGCCATATTTAAAGTGGGAGCCGGCCATATAGGAAATTATAGCCATTGTGGTTTTTCTGTATCGGGTTTCGGCAGTTTTAAAGGAAACGAACACGCTAATCCTAGTTTAGGTGAGGCGAATGAACTTATGCGAGTTGAAGAACAACGATTTGAGACCATTTTTCCTGACTATCTAGAAGCTCGGGTTATTCGAAGCCTCAAGGAAAGCCACCCGTATGAAGAAGTGGCGTATGACATCTATGCTATGGAAAATGAGCATGTTCAGGTAGGGTCAGGACTCATAGGAGAATTGGAGAATGAAATGGAATTATCTGATTTCCTCAATCTAGTCAAGAACCAATTTCATTTAAAAGCATTGAAATACACCTCTTTAAATCGAAAAGTGCGGAAAATAGCCCTATGTGGGGGTTCTGGCAGTTTTCTGCGATTTCAAGCAGCAGCATCTGGAGCAGATGTTTACCTCAGTTCAGATTTCAAATACCACGAATGGTTTGATGCTGAGGGGAATTTAAGCTATGTAGACATAGGGCATTATGAGTCTGAGCAGTTTACTAAGGAACTAATTTTTAACTATTTGAGAAAAAAAGCACTATCTTTGCAGTCCGAAATTTCTAAGGTCAATACAAACCCGGTAAATTATTTATAAATATGTGTGCAAAAGCTACTGCTAGTAAAATGAATGAAGCAAGTGTAGAGGATAAGTTAGAAGCGCTTTACTCTCTTCAGATAATTGATTCTCAAATAGATAAAATCAATTTTATCAAAGGGGAACTCCCTATGGAGGTTCAGGATATGGAAGATGAAATGGCTGGTCTGATGACTAGAAAAGGTAATCTAGATGCCGAGTTGGCTGAGGTAGAAGAAGGAATCGCTGATAGACAGAGAATCAAAGAAGAAACCAAGCTCTTAATTCAAAAGTTAGAGAAGCAGCAGAATTCTGTGAAGAACAATAGAGAATTTGAATCAATAAGTAAAGAAATAGAACTAGCCAAGCTAGAGATAGAGCTTTGTGAAAAGAAATTGAAAGATTTTACAGAGAAGAAAACATCCTTCAAATCAAGATGCGATGAAGTGGATAGCGCCATAGCAGGAAAAGAAGATGAACTGAAGGTAAAGCAGGAAGAGCTCAAAGTGATTGAGAGTGAAACGGATACTGAACTTGCTAAATTGAAGAAGGAAAGCGAAGAGGCCAAGTCATTGGTAGACGAAAGACTTCTCTCAGGGTACAATAGAATCAGAAAGACCTATAGAAATGGGTTAGCTATCGTTACTATAGACAGAGATTCTTGTGGTGGATGTTATGCTAAAATTCCTCCACAAAAGCAGCTGGAAATCAAACAAAGAAAAAAGGTTTTGGTTTGTGAGAACTGCGGAAGAATTTTCGTATATTCTAAAGAGAAAGAAATCGAAGATCTCAATAAGCCAGTAGAAGAGGCTCCAAAAGTAACTCGTTCTAGATCTAAGAGAGCTAGACAGGACTAGAATCTAGTGTTTAGTTTCTAGTTGCAAGAAGACGCTCTTATCAAAAAATTATATTAACTTTACCATTAGCTTGCGACTATATACTTGCAACTAAAAACTATTTATGCCTTTATTATATGAAAATAAATCCGATGCCGATATCCAGTTGATGAAAGACTGGGCGGAGGTGAGGCAGTATATTGAAAAGCATTTTGAGAAAAAACCGGATATTCAGGTTTGTCTCTTCCTAATAGGACTTAATGAATTTGGCACGATCCGAGAATTTGAAAAAGAAGAGAAGCAAGACCTTATGCATGTAGGCATGTGCACACTGTTATTAGGCGAATACTATGAATATGATTATACCGACGCCGATGGTTGGCCTCATTTTAAGGAATTGAAACCTATGGAGGCTATGTTTATCAAAATTCAAGAAACTTTCTTAAAGCAGAAAATAGTTCAATATTTTAAAGAGAAGGTATATTAGTTAGGTACCACCAATCTCAACTTACTAGGCAAAACTTTAATCGTCAAGTTTTCTCGCTTCGATTTTTTAGGGTCTCCGTCGACTTGGTAGCCCATTTTCTTGTTTTTAAAATTGATAATGGTGATTTCTTTGGTGGTGAAAAATTCTAGGGCTGAGCTCCACTGCGGGTTTTTGATTAAAATACAAAAGCTTGCCCATGGGAGTCTCCAGAAGGCCACACTTTTGAGATATACGACATCGAGTTCGCCATCGAATGCGCTGGCCCATGGCAGCAGTCCTATATTGTATCCGTATAGATTTGAATTGAAGATATTGAATAGATAAGTGGAAACTTCATATTCTTTATCACCTAATTTATACTTGATAATTTTTGCTTTGAGTTTGAAGACTCTTCGAATCGTCAAAAAAGCATAAACGAAAAGAGATCGTTTCTTTTTAATCTTAAAATCCTTAGCCACTTTAGCATCCAGCCCCATTCCGAAATTGCTAAAGAAATATTGGTCATTGATTTGTGCTACATCAATCGCTTTAGTATTAGCTGTATTGATGGCATCGAAGGCTCCGCGTATATCTCGAGGGGTATAGCCTACATGGGTTGCTATGCCATTGCCACTTCCCACAGGAACCATCGCTATAGGAATATTTCTATCTATCAGTCGCTGACCTAGTTCTAGTAGAGTGCCATCTCCTCCTACAGATACGATCATATCCCAGTTTTCATTGAGCTTAGTTTCGTAAAGTTCCTCTGTCATCTGTGCATCTATGAAAAGCAAATTCGCATCATAGATATCCGTATCGAGAAACATATCGATACATTTTGGAATATTGTATTGAGATACGGTTCCTGAGAGATTGTTGACTATAAAAAGGATTTTTTTCTTTTGGGTTACCACGAATGCATGAATTTAATTATTAATATTTAAACGCAAAGTAATCAAATTTTATCTCAAAGTTAATGAGATACAATAATGTCAAATCAACTCATCATCATATCATCACATCAGTAAGCTTTCAAACTTATATCTAAACTTTTATACGAATAAGTCAAGCTGCCTACTGACACAAAATCTACTCCAGTCTCTGCATAGTTTTTAATAGTATCCAAGGTTATACCACCGCTTGCTTCTAATGGAATTTTACCAGCAACAAAGTCCACCGCTTCTTTACATTTCTCAACAGAAAAATTGTCAAGCATGATTCGATAAACTCCTCCAGCATGGAGAACTTGTTTCACCTCATCTAAAGAACGTGTTTCTACTTCTATGGGCAACTGAATGCCTAGATTGTTGGTATATTCTTTCGCACGCTGGATAGCAGGAGTTATGCCGCCGCAATAGTCCACATGATTGTCTTTAAGCATAATCATATCGTAGAGCCCAAATCTATGGTTGACTCCGCCACCGATTTTTACTGCCAATTTTTCAAAATATCTAAAGTTAGGAGTGGTTTTTCTGGTATCTAAAATTTTACAATCTGTATGTGAAATCAAATCTACAAACTGACGTGTCTTAGTAGCGATACCACTCATGCGCTGCATGGTATTGAGTACAAGTCGCTCTGCCAATAATATGGAGGTAGCACTTCCAGCTACTGTAAGGCCAACATCTCCATACTTTACTTTATCTCCATCTTTTAAAAGTATATGAACTTGGAGATCGTTAGCTACTTCAGAAAAAATTTCTTTCGCTATAGATAATCCAGCGATGATGCCTTCATCTTTGATGATAAGTTTAGCTTTTTTCTTCTCCAAAGGATCTAGACAACTCAGTGCACTGTGATCTCCTCTAGGAATCACCCCTTCGGGATCTAGGGTGTCTTCTAATAGAGCTCTTTGTATAAATTCTTTTATCATATCATAAAGGTGGAAAAACAAATTTACGTATTATTTTTAATTCTCCAGATTTCAACTATATCTAACTATCTATGAGATGAAAATCCCCTTTATTAAAATAAGATCGAGTAGGTTATTGCTTCTTAATAATTATCGTTTTGATTCTGATATTTTTCAACGGTCTATCCTTACTATTGGTAGCAGTTGCGCATATTTTATCTACTACATTCATCCCAGAAATGACCTCACCATATACGGTATAGCGCATATCGAGATGAGGAATGCCTCCAGTCTTTCGGTATACTTTCTCATGATTGGCGGGTTGTTCGTAGTTATTTCGCTTATATGCTTTCTCGATGATAGAGTCGTTGGAAACTTTCCCTTGTACTATATAAAACTGACAAGCAGAGGATGCCATGTCGGGTCTGTCATCGCGCGCCTGTGCAAAGGCTCCACGTTTGTGATAGTAGGATGTAATGAATTCAGCAGGAATTGTATATTCTAGATCGCCATCTCCTAATGTAAATGTATCCGCACAACTTTTTGAAACAGGGTCACCGCCTTGAGCTACAAAGCCTTTTATAACCCTATGAAAAAGTAAACTATCGTAAAATTTTTCGTTGCAAAGTTTGATAAAATTGTCTCTATGTTTCGGAGTAGAATCATAGAGCATCACCGATATGTTCCCTTCCGTCGTTTTAATTTTAGCGATATACGTCTGTGCCTTAGTATGGACAGTGCAGAATAGGATAATTAAAAAAGCTAACCAGCGCATAGTAAATTATTTGATAATTATAAGGCCGCCAACGCCACTTCATAGTTCGGTTCCTGCGCTATTTCAGAAACTAATTCGCTATGTAATACTTGATTGTTTTCATCTAGAACTATAATAGCTCTTGCGTGAAGACCTTCAAACTTTCCATCTGTAATTTCTACTCCATAACTCTTCCCGAAACTGCCATTTTTATAATCTGAAAGCATGGTTACATTTGAAATTCCTTCTGCACCACAAAATCGTTTTTGAGCGAAAGGTAAATCTCTTGAAATACAGAGCACTGCGGTATCGGAAAGTGCAGCAGCTTTTTCATTAAACTTGCGAACTGAAGTAGCACATACTCCTGTGTCTACACTAGGAAAAATATTCAATATTTTCTTTTTCCCAGCGAAGTTTTCCAAACTGATAGAAGACATATCTTCTGCTGTCAATAAAAAATGAGGAGCAGCGCTCCCTGATGATGGAATATTTCCTGAGGTATTAATAGCGTTACCGCCAAGTGTTATTTGTGCCATGATGATTTGGGTTAATGTATAAATAAATATGAATAATCTTTACTCTCAAATATCTAGTATTTGTAGTAAATAAGTGTATTTATTTATGAATTGATAGCAGCCAATGATTGGAAATGGTGTCAAATGGAACAGACGAATTATACCTTCCATCCTTTGAGTTGCATAAATTTTTTGCATTTTGCACAAAAGTCTTTTTCAGAATTTAGCGGATTGCCTCCTGAAGCATCGCGCATATAGCAGTTGGTATCAGGGCAGTGAGGTAGGCCTTGGGTGTGCCCAAGCTCATGGATGGATACCTTATACAGCTGCTCGGCTAGTTTATTCCTATCTAGTCGATACGTAGAGACTACACCGACATTCCCTGGGCTGTGCGCTAGGCCCATGATTCCCCAGTCCTTGATGAGTTTTTTGGTGGTACTTATGTCTTGACGGCTAAGTGCGATGACCAATGTATCAGGGCCATATTTATACCTAAGAAATTTTAGAATACTATCTGCACGGTAACGATCTCTAGGCTTGTAGTAGGACGCGGGGAAATGCGGAATAGGCTTCAATAGTCGACAGCCGTAATGATTGTTTGATAAGGCTTTTAGATTCAGCTTGGCTAGCTTAATATCAAAATTGCCAAGGGGTTGTATCAAAATAACTTTTGGTTTAGAGATTATATATTGAACGCTTCTAGTGGGGTCTTTTTTTAATAAGAAAAAAGCCAGTATGCAAATGACTCCAATAATGATACAAGAAAAGGCAGGTTTCATGGGAATTATAAACTTTTATACATTATATAATTGGGATTGGAATGTCTACTCGATATTTTAAAATCTCTTTCGTCGATGATTCTCATTCCATTTTTTTCATAGAAGCGAATCGCGCGGTCATTTTTTATCCAAGTGTACAACCATATTCCTCTTTGATTATGTTTCAGAGCTATATCGAGATTGAAATCAAAGAGGGGTTGTCCTAATTTATATTGTAGAAATTTTTCATCGATATAGATTCTATCTAATTTGGCTTGCGGGGAAGCGTTTATGGATGAATAGTCTATATTTAAACTTAATTTTGAGTAGCCCGCTAGTTCTTTTTTATAGTAGATAAAATGGAAGTGTGAATTAGGGTCAGCTAGTTCGAGCGCAAGTTTTCTAACTGAATATGCGTAGCGGATGTAAATATTTATGTCCTTTTCCACAGCACTATGACCATATGAGGCTATAAAGGTGGATTTAGATAGCTCGCTTAATCTACTTAAACTCGCTGCTGGAATAGGTTGTATATCTATCATTGCCAATTTTAATTCAGTACAATAACTTTAGAATAAGTCTTAAAAGTCATAAAAAAATGATAAAACAATACTTTTATAATTTTAGGAACTTATGTTTCTAAAAAAAATAGGCTTGGCCATATTTTTTTCAAATAATCATATTTTCTGATTATCTTTGTGTTAACTGAATATTAAAGAATAATAAAATATGATATCGACCTTATTATTTTCATTGCGCGAGCGAGCTAAATAATAATCGCCTAGATATGGATAAAACCTTATGATAAAAAGATTAATCATCTATGTTATTGTGGTGAATTGTATAGGTATCTCTTATGCCCAGACTATTAGTCTTGTGGATAATCAGACGGCTTCAGTTTTGTCGAACCTTCTTGCAGGCAAAGGAATTCAGGTATCAGGGGGATTTACCCTTAATTGCAATTCATCGGCGAATGGTACCTTTGTGAATGTAAATCCAACTCCCAATTTAAGTTTAGCTATTGATAGTGGTATAGTGTTATGCACAGGTAGGGTTCTCAGTACTGCTGCCGATACGGGTATCAATGCTAGTCGATTTAGACTCGCTAATAACAACTTGGGGGTAACGACCACAGATGCACAAATAGCTACAATAGCAGGGGCTTCAGCAACCCAGCGAGATTTATGTTTTCTTCAATTTAATTTCATACCACGAGGAGATTCAGCATTCATAGATTACGTTTTCGCTTCAGAAGATTATCCTGAATATGCATGTTCTCAATTTTATGATGCCTTCGGCATTTTTGTGCAGGCTCCAAGTGATACATTTAAGAATTATTCTAAAGTGCCTGGCACGAATATTAATGTATCTATCAATAGTATCAATGATACAAGCAAGCAAACTGGAGCTTCAAATTATACGACTTACTGTAAGGGACAAGGAGCAGGCTCTCCATTTATACAATTTTATACAGCTAATTTAATTAATAATCATATCGTTTATGATGGAATGACCAAGATATTGCGGGCTAGGATACCTGTGCAGCCAAATTTGCAGCATACAATGAAATTAGCGATAGCTGATATTTTAGATGGCAATTTTGATAGTGGCATATTCTTCAAGAAATCAAGTCTAACCTCACCACCACTATTAGAGATCACGGATAGAAAAGCAAGTAATGGCTCCAATAAGGACAGTCTATTTTTAATAGAGGGTTGTAATCCTGGGGTAGTTTCTTTTTCTAGGTCTACAGTAAGTGTTCCTATTACCGTGAACGCATCTTTTTCAGGTACCTCTAGTTCTGGCGATTTTTCCGCTGCAGCTAGTTTTACCATCGCTTCAGGTAATAGTACATTTAACTACAATGTCTCAGCCTTGACTGATGCAGTGAAGGAAAACATCGAAAGCTTACGAATAATTTTTACGGCTCCATCTATCAATTATACAGATACAGTAAACTATTTTATCAAAGATTTCGCTCATGGAATAACTATCAATAATGGCAAACGTGATACATCCCTTTGCGTAGGGCAAAGTATTAACATAGTTCATACGCGTCTCGATACCACTTTTAGTGCCATATGGACTCCTGCAGCTAATTTATCATGTACGAATTGCTTAAATACTGTCTTTACCGCCAATCCTCCCAATCTACCTTCAATACAAAATCTGTTTTTAAGAATTTCTGCTCTAGGCTGTCCTGCGGCAGATTCTTTGATTACCATTAACGTTAGCCCAAAACCGGTTCTAACCTTGAGTTCTAGTTTTAATATATGTATAAACGATTCGGTGCAATTGACCGCGGCAGTTACCCCCACAGGAACTTATACCTATACATGGTCTCCTTCTACTGGGCTGACGGCTTCGAATATTTTGTCACCATTTGCTAAGCCCCTGGCTGCACAGTCTTATAAGTTAATTGTATCTAGCCCAGCAGGCTGCAGAGATAGTATCAGTACTACGATTAATATCTCTTCTATACGCCAAGAAATTGATTCCATGCGGACAGCCAATGCTACCTGTGGTTCTAGTAATGGAGCGATACGGTTGTATACAAAGACAACTAGTCCCAATAATCCTCCGTATACTTTTTCTATCAATGGCGGCACCACCTTCGTCTCTGGAAATATATTTAATGGAATAGCCGCAGGAGTTTATAATGTAGCTATTAGAAATGGATCTGGATGCCGATTTGATACCACACTCACGGTCACTGCGGGCACGAATCCTCCAAGTGCCAGCTTTACAATAGTGCAGACCTCCTGTGGATTGAATAATGGCAGTGCGCGCATTTTGACCAAGTCTGGAGTACCAACGTTGACCCAACAATGGAAGTTGGGGGCTAGTGTTATTTCTACAGATACATTTATCAATAATAGACCTCCTGGAAATTATGTATTGACCATACTTGATGGTGTGGGGTGTTCGATTAATTATTCCATCACAATTCTGGGAAGTTCTCCTGCTAATTTTTCTTTTATCAAGACGGATCAAACCTGCGGAAATACTAATGGAGCGATAACAGCCAGTGTCGTAAGTGGTTTGTCGCCCTTTACATATCTTTGGAGTCAAGGAGGATCGGTGCCGACTATCACAGGACTGACTGCAGGATGGTATAAATTGACCTTTTCAGACGTGAAAGGATGCAGTAAAATAGATAGTGCACAGCTCATTGCTTTTCCACCTATCACGCATAGTAAAACAGGCACGAATGCTTTATGTGGATCTAGCAATGGATCTGCAACAGCTATAGTCTCTAGTGGAGGTAATGCTCCATTTATTTATTCTTGGAGCAATGGGGTTGTGACTTCTCCCATTTCTGCGACATCCTATACTATTAATGCACTGGCTGGTGGAAAGTATAAATTTACTATTCAAGATGCAAAGGGTTGTAAAGCGCAAGATTCTATCACAGTAGTCTCAAGCCCTGCGCTTAATATATCTATTGCCCGAGTTAACGCAACCTGCGGCAATAATAATGGCTCTATTTCGACATCTATTATAAGTGGCACTGCTAACTATAGCTATGTATGGAGTGATGGAGCTACTAGTCAAAATAGGACGAATCTGGCGCCGGGCACCTATAATGTAACAGTTACAGATTCGAATGGTTGTATCGCAACAGGTGGTGCCGTTGTAACTATGAATTCTTCTCCAAGCCTCACTACTACTAAGGCAAATGCTACCTGTGGCAATAACAATGGGAGTATATCGACCAACGTAACTGGAGCCAAGCCTCCAATATTATATAGCTGGAGCAATGGTCAGACAACCAATTTTATCAATAACCTAGCACCAGGAGTATATACGGTGACAATTACAGATTCATTGGGGTGTCAGAAAACTGCCAGAGATACCATTCTACAGCCAGCATTTACTAATTTTACAGATAGCATTGTTCAAACGACCTGTAATCTTAGTAACGGAAAATTATTCATTAAGAATATAGTTGGAGCTTCGCCTGTGAGCATCACTTGGTCAGATGGAAATTCCTCTGCTACGAGGACAAGCCTGACTGCTGGTAATTATACTGTGCTAGTGCAAGACGGAAATGGTTGTCAACGAACTAAGACTTTTACAATTCAGTCATCTAGTATTCCTAATCCCAATTTTAGTGTCTTAAATGCGTTATGTAATTCTGTGGTTGGGTCTATTTCTGCCGCAGTATCTGGTGGGACGGCTCCCTATTCCTATATTTGGAGCTCAGGAGATACTTCCTCTAGTATTAGCGGAAAATCAGCAGGCACTTATACACTGACGGTAACTGACTTTAATGGTTGTATAGGTATACGTTCAGATTCTATTTTGCGAAGACCACCGCCAGTATATTCTGATAGTTTTAGAAAAGCACGGTGCGGTTTTAATAATGGGTTAATTCACATATACAATATTGTGGGTTCAGCGCCCTATAACTTTGCTTGGAGCCACGATGTAAATTCTACCACAAGTCTAGTCATAGGATTACCTAGCGACACAATTTCTGTGGTAATAACTGATAGCAATGGCTGCGTCGTGAGGGATACTTGGGATTTAGCTTCAAAAGGAGCAATTACATATCAAGCCAATTATAAAAGGTCTAAATGCCTTGACTCTACAGGCAGAATTACAATTAATATCACCAATGGCACTCCTTCCTATACTATTCAATGGTCGAATGGAGATACTGGTTTGGTAGCAGATTCTTTAAAGCATGGGCGTTATGAGTTGTTGATATCAGATAGTTTAGGTTGTATCGTCAGAGATACGCTCAGAATTAATGATAGCACCACATTACGAGATACCTTTCAGATAATGAAAACAAGATGTGATACGGCTAGTGGAAATATCTTGGTTGTTCCTTTAGGCGGCACCGCACCCTATAAGCATGTCTGGCAGCGATTGCCTAGAGACACCTTTGCGCTGCTAGATAGCGTCAATATTGGCATCTACAATATTCAAACGATAGATTCAAACGGCTGTAAATTCGACACCTCTGCTACTATGATTTATACTCACTATCCTATCATACGGGATTCTGTAGTCATAGAGAAATGCGCAGGGAATAATGGAGAAATACACATACGAATAGATAGCGTGATAAATCCTATAAAAATTACTTGGAATGGCATTATGGATTCTACCTATAAAAAGCTAGGACTCAAAGGGCCCCTCTCTTATTTAATTATGGTGGAGGATTCACATAAATGTATTGCAACTATTACTTCTATTCTGGATACGAATCTCAATCCACAACCTTTTTTGACTAAAATTGACCCACCGTGTGGCAATAATCTAGGGAGTTTATCAGTATCAACCGCTGCACCTGTAGTGGTTCAGAGCTATCTATGGAGTAATTCTAAAACCACTGGAACGATAGACAGCTTAGCTCCAGGTCCATATGCTATTACCATTACGGATACTGCGGGCTGTGTATACATGCTTAGAGATACCTTGACCTATACCATAGCGCCAACCAAATCATATCAGATAAAAAGATCTAATTGTGGTCGATTAGATGGTCAGATAAAAATTATAGGCAATAGTATCTATGGAGATTATTTTTATAATTGGAAAAAAATTCCGGGCAGCTTCGGTACAAATCAGCAGACGCCTGATACTGGTTTTATTACGACCCTTGATTCTGGGAGATATGTTGTGAGAATTAGCGATTCTAAAGGATGTAATCTTTTTGATACATTAACTATAGTGGATAGTGCGATGCATACGGTGGCTTTTAATATAAAAAATTCACATTGTACCAATGGAAATGGAAAGGCTAAATTAGTATTAAGCGGGGGAAGCCCGCCTTATAACTATACATGGTATAATTTTACTACAAACGATTCTGTTGCTAGTCTCTTTGCCGGAAATTATTTAGTAACGACAACTGATTCGAGAAGTTGCACTAGAATGGATACCGCTAAAGTTCAATTTATACCGAGTCCTGATGCTAACTTACTTGGGGTAAACTCTTTTTGTGGACCGAGCAACGGAAAAGTGATAACGAATATTAGTTTTGGACAGGCACCGTTCACTTATCAATGGAGTAATATGTCTACATCCAAGGATATAGCTGGTCTTACAGCAGGGAAATATGTTTTAACGATTACAGATAGTACTGGATGCACAGATATAGATTCGGTTAACATTGTCGCTCAGCCCCCATTACAAATCTCGATTAGTAAAGTACCAGCAAACTGTGATTTGAATAATGGCTCAGCTACTGCATCCATTGTTACAGGTAAGCCCCCATATATCTTCAATTGGAATACTATTGTCAATTCGATGACGGCTACAGGATTAGATTCTGGCAAGCACGTCTTTTATATTTCAGACTCTAATAACTGTGAAATAAGAGATACTATTCAGCTATTGCGTATTAAAAAACATAGTGCAAGTCATGTTGTGGTCAATGATAATTGTACGTACAAAATTGGCACAATATCTACTGCGGTCATAGATGGTCAGGGACCTTATAGCTATTCATGGAATGGAGGCTTGGGCACTAACGCGAATGTGAGTAACGTAGGTGCGGGGACATATACCCTTTCAATAACAGATGCGTTGGGATGTTTGGTCACTTCGCTTGTCAATTTAGGCGATACGGCTGGTCCTATTGTCTCACTCATAGTCAATACAGCGAGCTGTGGACTGAATAATGGTTCTATATTTGCCAATGTTTTCAGCACACGCGCGCCGCTTAATCACTTCTGGAATAATGTAGCGGGAACCAATACGATTTCGAATATTAATGGCGGCAAATTTGTATATAAAGTTACAGATAGTAGAGGTTGTATAAAATCAGATTCAGCTATTCTAGATACCGTTTATACCTTGACGGCAACTAAATCTTCAAAAAACCCAAGTTGTAATTTAAATAACGGTTTTATCAAATTACGAGCTACAGGAGGCACTGGAGCTAAGACTTATATTTGGAATCCATCTGCTCCCAATACAGATTCAATTTTTGGTCTTAGTCCAGGAAAATATAAATATACCGTCACAGATACTAGGGGTTGTATCTGGACAGATTCGGTCACCTTGATACAACAAGGACTTCCTATCATTAATTTTAATGTCACACCATCTACCTGTAAGAATGGTAATGGCGTTATACAGAGCGCTGTCACTAATGGTTCCGGCAGCATTATTTATAACTGGAGCAATGGAGGAAATACTAATACAATTAGTGGTATAGTGCCTAGCACCTATAGTCTTACTGTGACAGATGCTACTGGTTGCTCGGCTGCTAGTTCAGTTCTATTAAATAGTATAGGGGTGGATTCTATCAATTTAGTATTTCAGCATCCTAAATGCAATATCAATAATGGTAGAATAAAAGCTATTCCAAATAATACGGTTGGCTCAGTCAATTACAGCTGGAGTACAAGTGCTACATTAGATAGTATTTTCAATCTAGGCGGAGGTTCTTTTACAGTGACAGTCACGGACAATCTATGCACGTTCACTAAATCTCAAGCTTTGGTTATGGCTACAAAGCCAATAATTTCTGCCATCAAGCAAGATGCTAGTTGCAATATTAATAATGGTCAGATAACAGTAAACATTGCTCAAGGAACGGCTCCATTTAATTATACGTGGAATACTAGTCCAGGACCGCCTAATTTGACTGGACTAGATTCTGGAAATTATAAGATAATTGTAACGGATGTGAATGCCTGTAAAGATTCCATAAGTATATTCCTACCTCGTATACCAATGCTTATGCTAACGTTAACAGGTCAGAAGTCTAAGTGTGGTGAAGCGAATGGAGGTATAACCTCAACCGTCACAGGAGGCGCACCAATTAAAACTTATGCTTGGAGCAATTCTGCCACCACCGCTAATTTAACTAATATTCTAGCAGGAAATTACACCCTGACGCTCAGTGATAATGGAAATTGCACGGTAACGCAGAGTATTGTTATTGACGATAGAAAGAAACCTCTGCTTAGCTATAGCATTGTAAATTCAGTTTGTAATAAACCGAATGGAAGTATCACCTCAACCACTTCCGATGGAACGCCACCATTTAATTATCTATGGAATACTGGCGCTACGAGTACATCTATTGTCAATGTATCCCAAGGGATTTATTCCTTGACAGTGACAGATAGTCTGGGGTGCAGAGATTCCTTTACGGACCTTATAGCTTCAGGAGCACCGCCTGATTTTGATTCTACACGGATCGATAGATCAACCTGTAATCTTCCAAATGGGGCTATTTATACCAAAATGTCAGTTCGTGCTATAAATCCTGTGTACACATGGAGCACTGGTTACGTAGGAAATTATATTACCAATCTAGGACCGGGGAGCTACACCCTTACTGTATCAGACGACAGACAATGCGAAATCATTCGTAATTTCGTGGTACCTACTACCAAATTACCTAAGATTAAGTTAGACTCGATTCAGTCTTTTTGTTTGAAACCAAATGGTCAGGTGATATCTTTAGTCACAGAGGGGACCCCATCGTTTACTTATGCCTGGAGCACAGGTTCGTCAGCAACATCTATAGCCAATCTATTCCCTGGCGTTTATAGGCTTACTGTTACTGATATTCTAAATTGTAGAGATTCAGCCCAAATTATAGTCACAGAAGAACCCAATCTAGTCAAAGCTACTTATGATTCGGTTAATTTAATTTGTTTTAGAGACTTTTCTGGTAGAGTGAAGTTCTATCCCTCTGGAGGTCAATTTCCTTATTCGTATACTGTTTTGACGACTACTACAGATAGCACAGCGTCTGGCTTGAGTGCTGGGAAAAGCTATTTCACAATTACAGATAATAAAGGTTGTAAGTATAGAGATTCGTTTAATTTGACACAACCTGATAAAATAATCACTAAGGTTTTAGATTCTACTAATCTTATCTGTCACAACCAGCCTACTGGGGAAATACTTGTAACTACTACAGGCGGTAACTTTCCTTATTCCTATCGATGGTCTCCTTCAGGGGCATACGGAGATAGAGCTATAGGTTTAGCTGCAGGAGTTCATACGGTAGCCGTGGAAGATTTGATAGGATGTAAAGATACGTTGAAGGTAACGTTAACACAACCAGCGCCCATACAGATAGTAGGAACTAAGGTTTTAAATTCTTGCTTCGGTATGGCGAAGGCCGCCATCAATATCAATGTCAATAATGGTGTAAAGCCTTATCAATACTTTTGGTCTAATCAAGCCAGAACAGAGGATATATCAAATTTGGCCCAAGGAAACTACACCTTAAATCTCAAAGATTCTAATGGTTGTATTGCTCAATATAAAGATTCCATCATAGATCCACCTATTCAAAATCGCGGATTAGTAGTGACAAAAGATTTAATCTGTCCGGAAATTATAGAAGGAGAGGTTATTGTGAATGGAACTGGCGGCGCATCGCCTTATAGCTATAGTAATGATTCAGGGAAATCCTTTAAATTTAAGAATAGATGGATTCAGTTGGATTCCGGAAATTATTATTACCAAATTAGAGACAATGAAGGTTGCCGAACGTTTGTAAATGCTAAAATTAAGTCTGCACCAATCTTTAGGTTTAATGCGAGTCCAAAATCAACTACCATTAAATTAGGGGAGACCGTTCAGCTCGGCTATGATGTGCTAGAAGGAGATAAATCCTGGGTGAATCAAGTCTTCTGGAAAGAAAGTACAGGGCTTAGTTGCACTGATTGTGAGCAGCCTATTGCTTCGACTTTTGTAGATAATCAATATGTTTTAACGCTGAAATACTTGAATAAATGCATAAGACAAGATACTGTTTTCATAAAGGTGATAGACGACAACGAGTTGTATATCCCTTCTGCCTTCTCTCCAGCTAGTTTGCAGATAGAGAATCAATCTTTTAAAATCTATTCTAATAATATACTTTCGGCTAGAGTTAGTATCTTCAATAGATGGGGAGAAAAAATATTCGAAACCGATGAAGGCCACATAGTCGGCTGGGATGGCATCTACAAAGGAAATTTAGCAATGGCGGGCACCTATTCATATATCGTAGAGGTAGTTTATTTAAATAGAAGAAAAGTAATTAAAAAGGGTGAAGTAACATTATTTAGATAGGAAGTCATCTATTTCGTCTGATTATCAATTTTTTCTGAATTTTCACTTCCTAGTATAGTATATTTATAGTCAAGAAAGGGACTTTACTATTCCTTTATAAGCTATTTAAATACGAAATTAGCTCCATCTGTTTTGTATAATAAAAAACTAATTTCCAGAAATTCATCCCTATTCCCTTAACTTTACACATCATTTTCAGTTTATGAGGAAAATTATTGTTTTACTCTTTTTGGTTTTTATTATCAAACTTGATGCACAGTATAGTGTCAAGTCAACATTTCAGGCGACCTTAGGTGTAGGAGTGTCCAATTATGGAGCGCCCCAGTTTTTAGCTTTGGATTATGGATTATTTAGAGATATTTCTCTGGGTTTAGAATTTAACAATCGATATTCCAATGAGACCTTTCTGAAGTATAGAATATTAGGGGCTCATTTCAATGCGAACTATCATCTCAACCATCTCCTGAAAATTTATGATGAGCATTGGGATTTATACCTTGGTGGCCATTACAACTATTGGCTAGTGACTGAAAATGTCAAGAAAATAGAAGTTGATAGCGCCAATATGGGCTTTGGTGGTCAAATAGGAATGCGGTACTTCTTTAATCGACATTTTGCAGTTAATACAGAACTAACTGCAGGCAAGGTGTCTACGGATCACTTTCTTCGCAATGAAAGTGCTATTGTGGGTAGTTTCAAGCTAGGATTGACCTATAAGTTTTAAAAATCCATTTAAAGATACTTTAGTTTAGAGCGTGAAATTTATGCTATTTCTAGTTTATTCGCTAATAAAAAAAGTCTTTGATAAGTTAGTATGGCCGCCAAATTATGAACTAGTTTTTATGCCATGGGTTATACTCCTTCGGGAAATGAAACCAAAAAGATTATGCTACTAGAATGACGTTAAGCACGGATGATGAGGAAGATTTTTTATTATTGGGGTTATCCTTTGGAGGCATTCTGGCCCAGAAATTATCAAGAATCAAGAAGCCAAAAAATCAATTATTGTTTAGTATAATAAAGTCAAATTTGGAGAGGTCTTTTATGGATATGGGAAATATTTGAAGCTATATAAATATTCCCATATTCATGCGAGGAGAGGAGTTCAATGCTGATATCTTATCATTTTCAAACCATAGTTAATAAAATCCCCCTTATTTTTACCTCATGCAAGAATATATAGACCAAATAGAAGTCATCTGGGAAAATCGTTCCTTATTAGATAATAATAAGCAACTTATTTTTGATGTCATAGAAAAAATTGATACAGGACAGCTGCGTGTAGCAGAAAAAATTAATGGACTGTGGGTGGTCAATGACTGGGTGAAAAAAGCGATATTGCTCTATTTTCCTAGCAGAGATATGGAGACTTTTGAAGTGGGGCCTATGGAGTTTTACGACAAGATACCACTGAAAAAAAATTATGCCGAACGTGGGGTACGTGTAGTGCCGCATGCTATAGCTCGCCATGGTAGCTTTATCCAGAAGGGAGTCGTATTGATGCCTTCATATGTGAATATAGGGGCCTATGTAGATGAGGGCACTATGGTAGATACATGGGCCACGGTTGGTTCATGCGCGCAGATAGGCAAGCATGTGCATCTGAGCGGAGGTGTAGGTATAGGAGGCGTTCTAGAGCCACCTCAGGCTGCACCAGTTATTATCGAAGATGGAGCATTCCTAGGAAGCAGATGCATCGTAGTAGAAGGAGTGAGAGTAGAAGAAGAAGCTGTCTTAGGCGCCAATGTCGTTCTCACGGCTAGCACTAAAATCATAGATGTATCAGGGGCAGAACCGATAGAATATAAAGGAGTAGTGCCCGCAAGAAGTGTCGTAATTCCTGGCACGCTTCCTAAGCAATTTAATGCTGGAGTTTATCATGTACCTTGTGCTTTAATCATTGGAAAACGAACAACTTCTACGGATAAAAAAACTTCACTTAATCAAGCATTGCGTGAATTTGACGTGGCGGTTTAGTAGAATGAATAAATTGATAATTAGAAAGAAAAAAGTGCTTATTTTAGTTTAATTATTGTGTAAAATTTTATAACTATTTATTTAAAACGTATAACTAAATAATGCTACTCGTATTATCCCCAGCCAAATCTCTAGAATTAAAAAAGTCTATAAATTGTGCTTTAGCTCGTCAGCCAATTTTAGACGGAGATAAAAAACCAATAGTTAGTCAACTGAAAAAATGGAAGGCAAATCAGATAGCTGAAGTGTTGGGGCTAAGCGATAAACTGGCAGAGCTCAATTATCAGCGTTATCAAGCCCTAGGGACTAAGGAAAGTTTGGCTAATACCAGACAGGCTATTTTCACATTTGATGGGGAGGTTTACACTGGATTTGATGCATACAGTCTTGCTAAGAAGCAATTTGAACATACTGAAAAAACAGTTCGTATTCTCTCTGGTCTCTATGGCGTATTGAATCCTTTTGATCTCATAGAGCCCTATCGGCTCGAGATGGGCACTAAGATCAGTATTGGAAAGCATAAAAATCTCTATTCCTATTGGTCAGAGAAAGTGACTAAATCTATCAATATGGATTTAAATGATTCTTCTCACCTACTTAATTTGGCATCACAGGAGTATTTCAAAGTGATTAACCTCAAGGAAATCATAAAGCCTATTCTACAGTTTGACTTTTTAGAGGAGGACAGAAAAGAATTGAAAAATATATCATTTTTCTCTAAAAAGGCTAGAGGCCTTATGGCGCGATATATTATAGACCATAAGGTAAAAAAGATTGAGGACATCAAAGACTTTGACTACGAAAGATATAGCTTTCATGAGAAGTCTAGCAGCGAGAATAAGTTAGTATTTACCCGAAAGTATCAACCAATCGGAAAAAAATAGAAAAATTAGTTCTCTAAAAAAAATAGTATTCTTATTTTTGTTAAAATAAATTTTACATGCAAATAGCAAGTAGGAAGTTTTGGGTTTCTCTTCTTGCCTCATTTCTTATAGGTTGGGCACTTAGCTATGTCACGCATACTAGATTTATCCAGATAGACGATAGGCTACTATTAGAGCCTAGCTTGAGTGCATCTGCTCAAAAAGTTACTGGAGAGGAGCTCAATGCCCCGAAAACAGCTATTGATGTCCCTCCTAATGTTCTAGAGACTTTAGAATATATTTTTGAACACAATCAAGCACCCGATGGCTATGTGGGGGGCAAAATATTTAGAAATAGAGAAGGCCTTCTTCCTTATGCAAACACTAATGGTGAAAAATATCAATACCGAGAATGGGATGTTCACCCTAGAGAATCTGGAAAAAATAGGGGAGCAGAGAGGTTAGTGACATCTAATAAGAACGATGCCTACTTTACTTCAGATCATTATAAATCCTTCATTAAATTAAATAAATAACAATTTACCATACGATGAATCAAGATATACTTTTCTTCATTTATGCTGATGAAAAAAATCTTCCTTCTGTCTCTTCTTCGTCTCTGCACTTAGAGCTAGATAGCAGCCTCTTCCCCACCCTGAATAAGCTCTATATCAAACTCAATAAAGAATTACTCTTTGGAGGAGATTTCGGGAACAATCTCGATGCTCTTTTCGATTCTATGACAGACCTCAGTTGGCTCAAGGAGAAGAAATTTAGGCTCATATTTAAAAACTCAGAGCAGTTGTTAAAGGATGAAGACGAAGACACAATTTTTGACTTTCTGAATACCTTAAATGACATTGGTATTTCTATCAATGATGAACCTATGTTTTCTGAACAAACTAGAACTATGAAGTTTTATTTTGATTCTAATTCTCGAATAGAGCAGCTCTTAGATGACTCCTATTTAATTTGGGAAATTTGCCAATAGTTTCTTGCATTGCACAAATAATAAATTGCCAATCCACTGATTAATATGAACCTTCGATATGGATAATTTAATTTCTTTTTTTAACAATTACCTTCCGTTAAATGATGCTGAGAAGAATGCATTATCTAAGATTGTCGTAAGTAGATCAATTAAAAAAAATCATTATATTTTACAAAAACACGATATCTGCAATCATTATACATTTATCTTAGAGGGTATTACGAGATCATATGCTATTCATTTAAATGGAACAGAAAACAATTTAAAATTTGCTACAGAGAATCAGCTGATAGTTGACTTAGATAGTTTTCATTCTGCCAAACCAAGTGCAATATATATAGAGTCTATGGAGCCATCTAAAATACTCCAAATCGAAAAGTCGAATCTTCTAGAGCTATTTACTAAGTTTCCAAAATTCGACAGAATTTTCAGAGTAATCATTGAAAATGAATACATACAGCTTGAGAAGAGAATTATACAGAATATAAGTATAAAAGCTGAAGATCGGTATCAGGAGTTTTTAATTGAGTTTCCAAAGTTAGCCAGTCGAATCCCAAATACGCATATCGCGTCCTATCTGGGAATAACCCCTGAATTTTTAAGCAAAATCAGGAAGAATATTTCTACAAAGTGCTAGTATTATTAACTTAGTTTAATATAATTTATTAATATATATTTAGTTAATTTATTAATATATATTATAAAATATATGGGTCTTAAACCATAGCTTTGCATATAATTATTTTACTTAAAAGTTTATCAAGTGCACTGATACATTTTCAAAGTAAAGTTTTTTTTCTAAGTTTAATATGTTTTGAGTATAAGTGAAACTAATAAATTTAAGAACTTAATTAAAAGAACAAGGC
>Ga0222712_10001962_pt1 | contig 24441 bp, 19 predicted proteins | sample C33_657DmetaG_FD_165043 | JGI IMG/M metagenome (GOLD analysis project Ga0222712, IMG submission 165043) | Estuarine water microbial communities from San Francisco Bay, California, United States - C33_657D | ecosystem: Environmental > Aquatic > Marine > Unclassified | place: USA: California... | reverse complement strand
GTTACATCGGGATAGTCGGCGCCCACTTCGGTGACGACCTTACGCCAGAGGCGGCTCGTAGAGAGCACGTTCGCCTTATCGACTGAAGTCACGGACTTGCGTCGTGTGCGCGCCAACTCAAAGGCGATCACGGCGACACGGTGGATCTCATCCTCGTGATACGGCAGCGTGTCAACGGCGCGTCGACCTGTTGGCGTCACCTCTTCGCCCGACGGCTTACCGAAGTAGAGGCCGCCGGTAAGTTCGCGCACCATCAGCATGTCAACGCCCTTCAGGCGCTCAGCCTTCAGCGGTGAGGCATCGGCGAGCTCTGGGTAGATCGTGACGGGGCGAAGATTGGCGAACAGTTCGTAGCGCGTGCGAAATGCGAAGAGTGCCTGCTCGGGCCGAACGGTGCCGTTCGGGTTGTCCCACTTCGGTCCGCCAACCGCGCCGAGGAGCAGCGCGTCGGCCGTATCGGCGACCAGCAGGTCCTCTTCACGAACGGCAACGCCGTACGCGTCAATAGCGCAGCCACCAGCCAAGATCTCGCGCCAGGCGAGCTTGAAGCCAAACTTCGAGCCCGCAGCGTCGAGCACGCGGCGCGCCGCTGCCACAACATCCGGGCCAACCCCGTCACCCGGGATGGTGACGATCAGGTGATCGGCAGCACCGTCTCGCAGTGCCGAAGCGAGTGGTGCGGCGAGCGTTTCGCTCACTGCATCGCCTCGCGCGATCCCTTCGTTGGCGCACTGGCCGCCCCCGACTCAAGTGCGGCGAGCTTGTTCGCAGCAGAGACGTAGGCGACAAGTGACGCATCAATGATGTTCGTGGAGAGGCCTTGCCCCGTGACCATCGGTGCGTTCGGGAGCGGCTTCCCTTCGGCGTCGAGATCGTTGGAGCGACGGCACTTCGTCGTGACCTGCCCCTGGGCATCTTCACCCTCGCTGACGGCACGAATCTCGTACTCCGCTAGGATCGGGTTCCAGCCGAGGGTTGGGGCGACCGCCTTGTCGATGGCCTCATAGAGGGCGTCGACGGGGCCATTCCCAGTGGACTCGGCCGAAGCCTCGACCCCGTTCACGCGAATCTCTACGCGGCCCGACGAACCGCCGCCGCGTGAGCTGGCAACGCTCCAGTCGAGGAGCTCAATCGTTGCGGCGCTTCCGGTGGCGGCTCGCTTATCGACGAGGGCCAACAGGTCGGCGTCGGTGAGCTCCTTCTTCACGTCGGCGAGAGCGATCGCCTCGCGGTAGAGGGCGTCGAGCGCCTCTCCGCTGAGGTCGTGGCCGAGCTCGGCGAACTTCGCCTGCAGGCCACGGCGACCCGAAAGCTTGCCGATCGTCAGGCTCGAGCCAACAAGACCAACCGACTGCGGCGTCATGATTTCGTAGGTGAGTGGATTCTTGAGGACGCCGTCCTGGTGGATCCCCGACTCATGCGCGAACGCATTCGCGCCGACAATCGCCTTGTTCGGCTGCACGGCGAACCCGGTCAGATACGAAACAAGTCGGCTCGCCGATGTCAGCTGCTCTGTCTGCACCTGAATGTCGTGTGACTCGAACTGTCCTGGTCGGGTGCGCAGCGCCATCACGACCTCTTCGAGTGAGGCGTTGCCGGCGCGCTCGCCGAGTCCGTTGATGGTCACCTCAACCTGTCGCGCACCGGCTTGCACCGCCGCCAACGTGTTGGCCGTCGCGAGACCGAGGTCGTTGTGGCAGTGGACGCTGATCGTCGCATCGCGACCGACGCGATCTACCACCAACTTCGTGAGTGCGGCGTACTCCGACGGAATGGCATAGCCCACCGTGTCAGGAATGTTGACGGTAGAGGCACCAGCCTCAACGACTGCTTCGTAAACCTGCAGTAGGTAGTCGTGATCGGTGCGGCTTGCATCCTCGGCGGAGAATTCCACCTCGGCGTCGCGACCCAACTTCTCGCGGGCGTACTTGACCCACTTCACCGCCTCAGCGAGCGCCGCCTCACGGGTGGTGCGCAGCTTGTGGGTAAGGTGAATGTCAGAGGTTGCAATGAACAAATGCAGGTGCGGTCGATCCGACACCTTGATCGCATCAATCGCACGCTGCGGATCGCCATCCTTGCAGCGGGCAAGGGCGGCGATGCCGACCCCCTTCGTCGCAAGGGCAATCTGCCGTACGGCCTCAAAGTCGCCCTCTGAAGCGGCGGGGAATCCCGCCTCGATGACGTCCACCTTCAGCTTGGCGAGTTGCCGTGCAACCTCCAACTTCTCGGCAACAGTGAGGCCGGCGCCTGGCGCCTGCTCACCATCGCGCAGGGTGGTGTCAAAGATGCGAACAGCGCCGGTTGCGACGCCAGGGCCTGGTGCCCCGTTCACTGGGCGGCGCCCTTCTCCGCGGCGCCCTGTGCGCCATCCATGTCGACCTCGACTGGATTCAAGAAGGTCATCTGGTGGCGCAGCGCCTTGCCGACCTTTTCGATTGGGTGGCCCGAGTTTGCAGCGCGCAGGCGCTTGTACTCTGGGCGGCCAGCCTCATCTTCGGCGATCCAGCGCTTGGCGAAGGTGCCGTCCTGAATCTCGGTGAGCACCTCCTTCATGCGCGCCTTCACCGACGCATCAATGATGCGTGGGCCCGACGTGTAGTCGCCCCACTCGGCGGTGTCAGAGACAGAGAAGCGCATGAAGTCGAGTCCGCCGCGATACATCAGGTCAACGATGAGCTTCAGCTCATGCATCGTCTCGAAGTAGGCGAGCTCTGGGTCGTAGCCAGCTTCAACCAGTGTCTCCCACGCACTCTTCACGAGTTGCGCGGTGCCGCCGCAGAGCACGGCCTGTTCGCCGAAGAGATCGCTCTCGGTCTCATCCTTGAAGGTCGTCTCCATGATTCCCGCGCGCGTGCAACCGAGTCCATTGGCATACGCCATGACTCGCGCTCGTGCGGTACCGGTGGCCTCTTGCCCAACGGCGAAGAGTGCTGGCACACCGCCGCCCGAAACGTAGACGGAGCGCACGAGGTGGCCAGGCCCTTTCGGCGCGATCATGCCAACGTCAGTTCCCTCGGCCGGCTTGATGCGACCGAAATGGATGTTGAAGCCGTGCGCAAAGAGCAGGAGTGCACCCTTGTTCAAGTTGCCCGCAATTTCGCTGTCGTAGAGCGCCTTCTGCGCCGTGTCTGGCGCGGCGATCATCACGACGTCGGCGCGCTTCGTTGCCTCAGCGGCAGTAAAGACCTCGAAGCCGTCAGCGGCGGCAACGGAGCGGCTCTTCGATCCTTCCTTAAGGCCGATGATCACGTTGAGCCCTGACTCCTTGAGGTTGCGAGCGTGGGCGTGCCCCTGGCTGCCGTACCCGATCACGGCAATGACCTGACCCTTCAGGGCCTCGAGTGGCGCTTCGGCGCTGTAATACATCTTCACGCTCATCGCTTCACCTGCTCCTCAATTGACCCGCTGCCGCGGGACATCACTACTGAGCCGGTTCGCACCAGCTCCTTGATTCCGAACTCCCGAAGGAGTTCGACCAACGTGTCGATCTCAGTCGGTTCCCCGACCGCCTCGACGATTACCGCTTCGTCCCCAAGGTCGACCACCTTGGCCCGATGCATCTCCGCCACGCTCACGATCTCGGGGCGCGTCCGCTTGGTCGCGCGCACCTTAATCAGGGCGAATTCGTGCTCAACGATCGACTCGTCGGTCACGTCTTGCACCTTCAGCACATCGATTAGCTTGTAGAGCTGCTTCGCCGCCTGCTCCACGTGCACCTCATCCCCCACGATCGTGAGGGTCATGCGCGACGTGTCGCTTCGCTCCGTAACGGAGACTGCGAGCGACTCGATGTTGAAGTTTCGCGCGCGCATCAGGCTCGCGACACGATTCAGCACGCCAGGCTTGTTGTTGACGATCGCCACGATGAGGTGGCGACGCTCGTCACCTGATCCAGGAAGCGATCGTGCCGTTGTCGTTGGGGTCACTTCACACCGCCACTCTGTGGGTCGGTTGGATCCACACGTGGGCCGCTCGCCCCTTCGGTCACGTCTTCGCCGTCATCACCCCACTTGTCGATCAGGTCCGAAAGACCCTTCCCTGCCGGCATCATTGGGTAGACGTTCTGCCGCTCAGCGATTTCAAACCAGATGAGCGCTGGGCCATCAGCGGCGAGTGCAGCAGCAACTGCCGCATCAACCTCTTCCGGCTTGGAGACCTTCCACGACGGCAGCCCGTAGGCATCGCAGAGCTTCAAGTAGTCAGGACCTGCCAACTGCTCTGAGTGGTAGTTCCCGGCGTACACGATCTCTTGCCACTGACGAATCATGCCGAGCTTCTTGTTGTCCATGAGGGCAATCTTCACTGGGATGCGCTCTTGCACGATGGTTGCCAGCTCCTGCAGCGTCATCTGGAAACCGCCGTCACCAGCGATTGCCCATGAGACCTTGTTTGGCACCGCCACAGCGGCGCCCATCGCTCCGGGGAGAGCGAAGCCCATGGTGCCGAGGCCTCCGGATGAGAGGTGCGAGTTGGCACGGCGGAATCCGCCGTACCGCGCGACCCACATCTGATTCTGGCCGACGTCTGCGGTGAGGTTGGCGTCGAAGTCGGAGCCTGCGGCAATGCGCTCCACCACGAAGTCGGCCGAGAGCACCCCGTCGCGGAAGCCACCAGAGCCGTGCCACGAAGAGCCTTCGCTCTCTGTGCGCCACGTCGCCAGTTCAGCGAAGTAGTCGGCCCTTGTTGCTGGGTCGACCTTGGTGACGAGCGGAAGAAGCGCATCAAGCACGTGCTTCGCGTCGCCCACGATCGGCAGATCGGCGACCACGTTCTTGCCGATCTCAGCTGGGTCAATGTCGATGTGCGCAATCTTCGCCTTCGGCGCGTAGGTGCGCACGTTCCCCGTGACGCGGTCGTCGAAGCGCATGCCAATGCCGATGAGAAGGTCTGCAGATTGAATCGCGCGGTTCACGTGCTTCCATCCGTGCATTCCCATGTAGCCATAGGCGAGTGGATCGGTCTCATCAACGACGCCGATGCCGAGCAGGGTCCAGGTGATCGGAATCTGCGCGGCGCGCGCGAGTTCTAGGAGCTCGCGCTCGGCGCCAGCGATCAACACACCGTGACCGGCAAGAATGACCGGGCGCTTCGCGCCAGCGATCGCCTCAGCGAGCAACTTAATCTGTCGCGGATGCCCTTCGAGCTTCGGCTTGTACCCAGGCAGCCCCGCCTCAATCTCGGCGTCAGTCGGATGTGTGGCAGCGGTCTCGCCCATCAGCGCATCTTTGGTGATGTCAACGTGCACGGGACCTGGGCGCCCACTGCGTGCCAGATGGAACGCTTCGGCAATGACATACGGAATCTCATCGGCGGTTCGCACTAAATAGTTGTGCTTCGTCATGGGTAGCGTGATTCCAGTGATGTCAATTTCCTGGAAGGCGTCTTTCCCGATCAGCGCGTTTGGCACGTTGCCGGTGATCACCACAACAGGAACCGAGTCGAGCATGGCGGTGCCGATGCCGGTAACGAGGTTGGTGGCACCAGGACCAGAGGTGCCGAGACAGACGCCGACTTTCCCCGATGCGCGGGCATAGCCGTCAGCGGCATGTGATGCGGCCTGCTCATGGCGGACCAGGATGTGGCGTAGCTCAGGATGATCGACGAGCACGTCATACAACGGCAGGATCACGCCACCTGGGTAGCCCCAGATTGTGTCGCTCCCCTGCCGGAGGATCGCTTCACACAGCGCATCAGCACCGATGCGCGGTCGCGTACCGCCACGAGCGGTGACGCGCGCATCGCGCAACATGTCGCGGCGGGCGCGCTCTGAGGCACTTGCCGCCGCGCTCCCTGCACCCGGTACGTGCCCTGCCTGTGTCATCGGTCCCCCTTCTCTTCCTCGTTACTGAGTTCCCTGCTGTGCCGCTTTCGCCAATAAAAAACCCCGCCTCATCGGCGGGGTTCTGAAGTTTCCTTCGGGCGGTGGTTCCGCGCCTCTGGTCTCCTCAGCCCCGCCGGGGCTGAATAAGCAACCCAAGTAGGTTGCTAATGCCCCCAATGAGGGCGGCAAAGAGCACAAAGAGACCACCAAACGCAGGGGTCAGGAGCAGTGCGCTGTTTGTCATGGGAGCAGCGTACCAGAGCCAGAGGGGCGGATCAAAGGACGTCGCGTGCTCGCGACAGCATCGGTCGGCCAACGCGGAATGGCTCGTCGACCACAACAGCCCGCCCCATCAGCAAATCAACGGTGCGGCGGGCACCGCCGGCGCTGCACATCACTCCGTGACCTGAGTAGCCGGTGTTGACGAAGAGCCCGGGTTGGTCGGTTGGGCCAATGAAGGGTCGATGATCTGGGGTGTATTCATATTGCCCTGCCATCAAATGCCACGTCGGCGGACCTTCGCGCCACACATCGCGCCAGAACGGCGCCAGCAGCGCAAGTGACGTCGGTGATGCTGGATCAAGCAGCGCGTGCGCCATCGCCTCGTCTGTCGGCACGTCAAGAAGTGGCTCCCCCGCAGGAGTCGTTGGGTCGGTACGCAGCGCATACGCCCCAGCAAGAGCTGGTCGCCAGTGCGATCCCGTCTCGTCATCGATCGTCATTGGGGACGTCTGGTCGATTGCGGGCAGATGCGGAATCACAAGCTTTTGGCGAATGGTTGGTGCAATCGGCAGGTCGAGCGCCGCAAGTTTTGCCACCACACCACTCCATGGGCCGGCGGCAATCACCGTCTGCGGCGCACGCACGGCACCACGGTTTGTCGTCACTCCCGTAACCGCGCCATTTGCATCGCGTTCAAATCCAGTAACCGTCGTCTCTAGCGCATAGGTAGCGTGGCCCGATCCGCTTGCACCGTTGATCTGTGCCGCCCGTGATGACGCTGCAGCGTAGCCATTCGCCAGTGCTACCTGGTCGATGAAGCCGTCACCTGCGCGGAAACGAACCTGCAGAACCTCAGGGGAGAGATAGGACCAGCGCGCACGTGCTTCGTCACCGCTTAGCAGCTCCACATCGGTGAGGCCAAACGTTCGTTGAAGCGTGACAAGTTCTCGACCTTTCGCCGCGCTCGCCTCGGTGCGGCTGCAGAAGAGGTATCCCTGCTGCCGAATGCCAAGGTTCCACCCCGCAAGGCCCGACTCTTCGGCGAAGTTCAGGTAGAGCGGCAGACCCTCTTGCACGAGCGCGAGTTCATCGGCGTTGTCATGTTGCAAGCGGAACGCTCCGGTCGCTGCCGCAGTGGTGAGTGAGGCGATGCTGCTCCGACGTTCAATCACCAGCACCTTGAGTCCCGCACGGGCCGCAAAGAAGGCGGTTGCTGTGCCAGCAACGCCTGCCCCAATAACGACGAGGTCAACGCGTGCGGGTAGGGCGCCGTTGTTGCGGTCGAATGTTGGAATGGCCCCGTTGTCGACGATCACGCGGGGTGTCCAGCGGCATCACGTGCGGCGCGCAGTCGGGCGGCGATCGCCGTAGCGCTGCGAGGGTCGGCTCCGTCAAGGAGCTTGGGCCCGACGCCAAATCCTGCGGCACCAGCGGCCACTAGCGCCGCAATCTCATCAAGGCCAACGTTCGTGGGCACGATCTTGCTCGACGGACTTGGCGCGAGCGTTGCACGTATGAATGCTGGTGCATTGATTGCCGCCGCCGGGAAGAGCTTCACATAGGTGGCACCTGATCGCTCGGCGAGATGGATTTCGGTGGGCGTGAATGCTCCAGGAAGCCAATCGATACCAGCGGCGGTCGCGGCGGCGCCGGTCGCCGGATCGGTGATCGGCGACACGAGGAACTGCGCGCCCGCATCAATCATGCGCTTTGCCATTGCGGCGTCGTAGACGCTCCCCGCCCCGATCGCGAGGGTTGGATGGCTAGAGCGCAAGGAGGTGATCGCGGCGGTCACCGCAGACTCAGCCCCTTCCCCACGCAGAAAGAGTTCGAGTGCTGGCACCCCTGCGTCAACGGCGGCATCAGCCCACGCCGTCAAGATCGCAGCATCCTGCGCGGCCACTGCTGGGAGGATCCCGACGCGCGAAAAGAGTGGGAGAAAAACCTTCGCTTCCATCGCGGCAGTATCCCACGCCGCGCGCTAGTCTCGCGCCATGAAGATCATTCGCCATCAGATTGGGCGGCATGCTATTGAGGTCTGGGCTCCCCCTACCCTCTCGTCCACAACCCCACTGCTCGTCATGCACGACGGCAAGAATGTGTTCAACCCGAAAACCTCAACGGTGGGTGTGACTTGGGGCGTTGTAGAAGCTGTCGAGCGCGAGATTGCCCCGATGCACCCAGACCTTCAGCCACTGATCGTCGCCGTGTGGGTTCCCGATGAGAGTCGCCGCTTTCAGGAGCTCGCGCCACAAGCGGTGATGGAGCGCTACCCACAAATCTGGGACGAGATCGGCGGGCCGACCGTTTCGCGGGCGATCAACGATCACACGCTGCGCGGTAACGACTACCAGGATCTGCTCGCTACGCAGGTGGTGCCGTGGGCCCGCCAAACGTTTAGCATCACCGCATCACGCGAGCGCACCGCCGTCTGCGGTTCGTCGATGGGTGGGCTCGCCTCGCTCTACGCGCTGGCGCGATACCCCGAGACCTGGGGTTCGGCACTTGCCCTCTCGACACACCTCCCGCTTGGTGATGGGCTGATGGGAGCGGGCCTCGCCGATCTGCTCCCGCCACCCGGCCGCCACCGCATCTGGATGGACTACGGCGACCAGACCCTTGACGCCGCCTATGCCCCCTACCAAGCGGCGTTTGATGCCGATCTTGCGGCGCGCGGTTGGCAGTACGGCACCGATGTGCTGACAACTCCATTTCCAGGTCACGACCACAGTGAGCGCGCCTGGTCGTCGCGCATCCATTTGGTATTGAAGTGGTGGCTCAACGGCCTCGGGTGAGATTCGCCCTCTGGTAGGCTCGCTCTATGCCGCAGACCATCATTGAGAAGATCTGGAACCAGCATGTTGTCGATCAGCAGGAGGGTGCGCCCGCCATCCTCGCGATTGACCTGCACCTCGTCCACGAGGTCACCAGCCCTCAGGCGTTTACCGGACTCCGGTCCCGTGGGCTAAAGGTTCGCCGCCCTGACCGCACGGTAGCTACCGCTGATCACTCCATTCCAACCACCCCGCGCACCCTGCCAATCGCCGACGAGATGGCCGCCGCCCAGGTGAAGCAGCTCGAGGCGAACTGCGCCGAGTTCGGCGTGCCGCTCCACGGCTGGGAATCGCCGAACCAGGGGATCGTGCACGTTATTGGTCCAGAGCTCGGCCTCACCCAACCTGGCGCGACCATTGTCTGTGGCGACTCGCACACGGCAACGCACGGCGCATTCGGCGCCCTGGCGTTCGGCATTGGCACCAGCGAAGTCGAGATGGTCCTCGCCACCCAGTGCCTCCTGCAGCGCAAGCCGAAGACCTATCTCGTTCGCGTTGACGGAACGCTGCGACCAGGCGTCTCCGCAAAGGACATCATCCTCGCGCTGATCGCGCGCATCGGTGTTGGTGGCGGCACCGGCCACGTCTTTGAATACGCAGGCTCTGCCATTCGCGCCCTCTCAATGGAAGAGCGCATGACGATCTGCAATATGAGCATTGAGGGTGGCGCGCGCGCCGGACTCGTTGCCCCCGACGAAACCACGTTTGCCTACTTGAAGGGTCGACCACATGCGCCGCAGGGCGCTGATTGGGATGCCGCGGTTGCGCGCTGGCGCACACTGGCGAGCGACGAGGGTGCGACGTACGACAAAGAGATCGTCATTGATGCAAACACCCTTGAGCCGATGGTCACCTATGGCACGAACCCAGGGATGGGCCTTCCAATTAGCGGCACCATTCCAAATCCTGCCGACGAGGCCGACCCCGCCGCGGCACGCGCGCTAACCCGCGCACTCGAGTACATGGATCTGCGTGCGGGCGACAGCATCATCGGTCGGCCGGTGAACACCGTCTTTATTGGGAGCTGCACCAACGGTCGCATCAGCGACCTGCGACTTGCTGCAAATGTGCTCAAGGGCCACACGGTTGCAAAGGGGGTCCGCGTGATGGTGGTACCTGGCTCTGCCGACGTGAAGCGACAGGCGGAGCGCGAGGGGCTCGACACGATCTTCCGTGACGCGGGTGCTGATTGGCGTGAGGCGGGCTGCTCGATGTGCATCGCCATGAACGGGGACCAGCTCGCGCCCGGCGAATACGCGATCAGCACCTCGAACCGCAACTTTGAGGGGCGCCAGGGGAAGGGGGGCCGCACCTTCTTGGCCTCGCCGCTGACCGCCGCCGCAACCGCCCTGACCGGCGTGATCGCCGATCCACGCACGCTTCCAGGGATGAGCCGCTGATGGCCGCCCCAAAGGTTGGCACCTTCACCACGGGTCTCGTGCCACTCCCCGCCGAAAACGTCGACACCGACCAGATCGTTCCAGCGCGCTACCTGAAGGTCGTCAACAAGGCGGGTCTCGCCGATGCCCTCTTCCACGACTGGCGCTTTGAGGCCGACGGCACGAAGAAGAGCCCACCGTTCGTGATTGATGAGCCGCGCTACGCAGGGCACGGCATCTTGGTTGTCGGCGACAACTTCGGCACGGGCTCTAGCCGCGAGCATGCGCCGTGGGCGCTGAGCGCGTTCGGCATCAAGGCGATCTTTTCGACCAGCTTCGCCGACATCTTCAAGTCCAACGCGCTGAAGAACGGCATTCTTCCGATCGTGCTTCCGGCACCACTCCACGCCACACTGATGCAAATCGCTAAAGAGGACCTAGCCGCAACGGTCACCGTCAACCTTGCTGCAGCAACCATGACAACTCCGGACGGCGCGACCCACAGGTTCCCGATCGACGCTTTCAGCCAGAAGATGTTGCTTGAGGGACTCGACGAACTCGACTACATCCGTACGCAGAGGGACAAAATCATGGCGCACGAGACAGCGCATCCAGGCACGATCAACACCTTGCAGCCGAACGCTCCGCGATGAGCAAGAACCCGTACGATCGCGCGAGCGACCCAGCGAAGCGGCACTCCGCCGCCATGACCGACGGGGCAGACCGCGCACCAGCACGCGCAATGCTGAAAGCGGTCGGCTTCACTGACGAAGACCTCGCTAAGCCAATCATTGGCGTTGCCACCACCTGGATCGAGACGATGCCGTGCAACTTGAATCAGCGCGAGTTGGCCGAAGCGGTGAAGCGCGGCATTCGACGCGCTGGCGGCACACCGATGGAGTTCGGCACCATCTCTGTCTCCGACGGCGTCGCAATGGGTACCGAGGGGATGAAGGCCTCGCTCATCTCGCGCGAGATCATCGCCGACTCCATCGAGCTCGTCTCCAAGGGGCACAGCTTTGACGGCATCGTCTGTTTGACCGGCTGCGACAAGACGAGCCCTGGTGCCGCGATGGCACTTGGCCGCCTGAACATTCCTGGGCTCGTCCTCTATAACGGCACGATCCTTCCAGGCACCTATAAGGGGAAGGATGTGACGGTGCAGAGCGTCTTCGAGGCGGTCGGCTCGTATAACGCGGGGAAGATCACAGCTGAAGAGCTCTGGGATCTTGAGAGCGCCGCCTGCCCAGGGGCGGGTGCCTGCGGCGGCCAGTTCACCGCAAACACGATGAGCATGGCGCTTGAGGTGATCGGCCTCTCCCCCGCTGGCCTGAACGGCATCCCAGCCACTGATCCCGACAAGATCGCCGCCGCTGAGCGCTCGGGCGAGATCGCTGTGGAACTCGTGCGCAAGAACCTGAAGCCGCGTGACATCGTTACGGGCAAGGCGCTCGAGAACGCGATCCGCGCAGTCGGCGCTACTGCCGGTTCCACAAACGCGGTGTTGCACCTGCTCGCGATCGCCCGCGAGTTCAACCTGCCGCTCGAGATTGAAGCCTTCGAACGACTCGGCGAATCAACGCCGGTGATCGGCAATCTCATTCCTGGCGGCTCGTACGCCGCACTCGACCTCTATAAGGCTGGTGGCATCGCGCTGGTGTTGCGCGAACTGGCCGCTGGCGGCCTCCTGCACTTGAACGAGCTGAGCGTTGATGGTCGAACGATGGGTGAGATCGCATCGCAGGCGAACGAGCGATCCGGGCAGGATGTGATTCGCCCCATCAACAACCCGATCAAGAAGACGGGCGGCCTCACCGTGCTGCGCGGCAGCTTGGCACCCGAGGGTGCGATCGTGAAGTTGGCTGGACACGAGCGCCGACATCACAGCGGACCAGCGCGCGTCTTTGATTCCGAAGAGGCGGCCTTCGCCGCCATCCGCGCCAACGGCATCGTTGCCGGCGACGTAGTCGTGATTCGCTATGAGGGCCCAGTCGGCGGACCAGGGATGCGCGAGATGCTCGCGGTAACTGCAGCGCTTGTCGGCCAAGGGCTGGGCGACGAGGTGGCACTCATTACCGACGGGCGCTTCTCTGGCGCTACCCACGGCTTCATGGTCGCGCACATCTCGCCCGAAGCGGCGCTCGGCGGACCGATCGCCCTGGTGCGGGAGGGCGACACCGTCACCATCGATGTTGATTCACATGAGTTGCGCATCGAGGTCGCCGAGAGCGAGCTCGCCACCCGACGCGCGGCCTGGCGCGCCCCCGCACCGCGCTACGCCGGCGGCGTCTGGGCGAAGTACGCTGCCCTCGTGAGCAGCGCGTCAGATGGCGCCATCACTACAGGGGTGCGCCTCGCCAAGGCGCTGAAAGGGTCAACCGACCGATGAGCGCAGCCAAGCGAGTTGATCCGAAGGATCCACGTGGCGGTCTCCGCGGCCTCGATGCCCCAGCAATTCCAGGCGGCGACCGCCTCACCAAGGCCCAGCAGAAGAAAGCCGACGCCGATGAGCGAAGCGGTATTCGCGGCGTGAAGATCATCGTGGGCGGGCTTGTTGGCCTCACCATCGTCGCGCTAATCCTTCAGCTGATCCTCACTATTGCTGGAGCCGGTGCGTGAGCGAAACTTCGCGCTTCACGGCAACGGCCGCTGACCACTTCCCGAACGGTCTCCCCTCCACCTCCGTTGACGCCGCGCTGATGAAGCGCATTGGCGCCGAGGCGGGCGACGATCTCGTACAGCTGATTCGCGCCGAGAGTGTGAACCCACCCGGCAATGAGACGCGCGCCGCCAAGGTCCTCATTGAGTTGCTGCGCCGCGAAGGGTTGGAGCCTGAGTTCTTTGAGCCGATCCCTGACCGCGGGAATGTCAGCGTGCGGCTGCGGGGCAGTGCCTCCGCCGCAAATCCGAACCTTGACCCACGTGATCCGAAGGATGGCGCGCTCCTCCTCTTCGCGCACCTTGATGTGGTCCCAGCCAATCAAGACGGCTGGACGGTGGACCCATTTGAGGGCGTCGTGAAGGATGGCTATATCTGGGGCCGCGGCGCTGTCGACATGAAAGGTGCACTCGCCGTGCAGATCGGCGTGATCCGCCTTCTCTGTGAGCGCGCTCGCGCTGCCGGACTTAATCCAGCGAAGGATGTGATCCCTGGCTTGCGTCGCGACATCATCCTCACCGCCACCGCCGACGAAGAGACGGGCGGCCTCGACGGTATCGCCCTCGTTCTCAAAGATCGCAAGCACTGGCTCGACGCCGCAGTCGGCCTCACCGAGGCGGGCGGTATGACGATCACCGCCGCCGGTCGACGCATCTACCCGCTGCAGGTTGCCGAGAAAGGCTTCGCCCGATTCGCCATCACCGTGAGTGGCCGATGGGGTCACGCCTCCATGCCTGACAGCGACAACGCCCTCTTGCGCGCCGCCCAGGTGGTGGAGCGTGTCTCCGTGCCTGGCCCGGTGCAGATCGTGCCCGAGAACGAGGCCCTGCTTGCCGCCCTCCGCGCCGCCCTTCCGGCTGGTGCCCTCGGCCGTCTCGAGCGCCTGCTGAGCGAGCAGACCTTCGACGATGCCAAGGAGCTCAACAGCGAGGCGGCCGCCGCAGGCTGTGCCCCTGAGCTCCTCCGCGCACTGCGCGCCGTACTGCGTGACACGTTCGCCCCAACGATCCTGACCTCGGGCATTCGCTCCAATGTGTTGCCAGGGTCCGCAACCCTCACCGTCGATAGCCGCATCCTGCCAGGGACAACGCGCGAGGCTGCCGAGCGCAACATGCTCGACCGCATCGGTGCTGACCTTGCGCCGTTCGTAAAGCTGGACCTCATCGAATACGGTGGTGCCGTGAGCAACCCGATGGATCACGAGATTCTTGGCATTGCGAGTGCCGCGATTCGCACGCGCGACAGTGAGGCGATCTTGATGCCCGCCGTCGCGCCGTATGCGACCGACGCGAAGATCACCGTGCCGGCCGGAATTCCAACCTACGGATTCTCACCGTACCTGCTGGATCCGAAGGAGCGCTTCATGGAGCGATTCCACGGCATCGACGAGCGCGTCTCGCAAGAGGCCCTCGCCTGGGGCGTTGAAGTGCTCTACGACGTGACTATGGGGTACGCGGGGGAGTAACCGGCGCGCGCGTTGCCAACGCGGCAACCGCTGCAGCAACCAGACCGCGCTCTGCCTTTGGTAGTCGTCGAACAAGATCCACAAACTGTTCCGCGCGACCGCGGTCAATTGATGTCAGCAACGCTTCGCCACTCGCCGCGAGTTGCGACCGGCGCACCCGCGCGTCATCGGTTGGCGCAGCACGCAGGTAGCGACGCTGATGCAAGAAGCTCACCAGGCGACTGGTTGCCGAATGCGAGCGGCCAAGTTCCCGCGCAATCTCACCGACCGATCGCGGCTTGCCGTCAGCGAGCAAATAGAGGGCAGCGACCTGCGCCAACGAGAGTTCACTCGGTGCCAACTGCTGCGCCGTCGAAAGCACCAGCTCGCGCCAGAGGCGGCGAATGGAGACGATGCGCCCGCCGATCTCACCGAGGCTCTGTCGGCGACGCGCCACCTCATCAAGTGGACTCTCCCCCATCTCGCCGCGGGCGACACGCACCGCCGCAGGGAGGCGACTGCGAAGCCCTTCGGCGGCCTTGGTGATCTCAGAGATACGGCTGCGACGAGGTGTATGCATAGGCGCATACATTAGCGCAGGGGGCGGGAGGGGGCGGCTACGATTCCCCGCATGTCTCCGAACACCTCGTGGATCTTTCCTGGGCAGGGCTCGCAGAGCGTCGGCATGGGTGCCGCCGCCCTCGCCGCCTCCCCCGCCGCACGCGCGGTGCTGGCGGAGGCTGAGGCCGCCCTTGGCGAACCGCTCGGCCAACTGATGGCGGCCGGCCCAGCGGAAGCCCTGGAGCGCACTGAGGTGGCACAGCCCGCCATCCTCACCATCTCCATCGCAATGCTCGCCGCCGCGCGCGAACGCGCCGCTGCCGCAGGCACACCACTCGACGAACCGATCCTCATCGCCGGTCACTCGGCTGGCCAGTACGCCGCCGCGGTTGCCGCTGGCGCACTATCCGTTGCCGATGGCGTGCGACTCGCCCGCCGACGCGGCGAGCTGATGCAGGCGTCGGGTGGCGGACGACCTGGTGCCATGGCCGCCATCCTTGGGCTGCCTGAGAGCGCCGAAGCCGACGTGATCGCCGCTGGCGCGAAGCTCGGCATCTTAGTCTTCGCCAATCGCAACTCGCCAGGGCAGATCGTGCTTTCGGGCGAGGTCGCCGCCATCGAGGCAGCCGTCGCCGCCGCAAGCGCCGCTGGAGCAAAGCGCGCGGTACGACTGCAGGTCAGCATCGCCAGCCACTCACCGCTAATGGAAGAGGCCGCCGCCGGAATGCGCGAGGCGCTCGCCGCCGTCACGATCGCCGATCCGAAGACGCCGATGCTTGCTAACGCAAACGCTGCGCGCATCACTACCGCCGCGCAGCTGCGCGACGAACTTTCAAATCACCTTACTGGTGGTGTTGACTGGATCGCCGCCGTGAATGCGATGGCGGCGGCTGGCACGCAGCGCTACATCGAGGTTGGTTCGGGCCGCGTGCTCGCCGGACTCGTCAAGCGAATTCCTTCGGCCGAAGGCGCCGAGATTCTGAACATCGAAGAGATCAACGCAGCGGCATAAGTAGAGGAGGAGCAGCACCATGCGCGAGCCAGATCACACCCGACGCGTCGTCATCACCGGACTCGGCATCATCTCGCCGATCGGCAACACCGTGGGCGACGTATGGACATCACTCACCGAAGGCCGCAGCGGCATCGGCCAGATCACCCACTGGGATCCAACCCCGTACGCGCCCTACGTTGTCGCAGGCGAGGTGAAGGACTTCGATGTGACCCAGTTCCTTGACGCCAAGCAGATTCGACGCACCGGCCCTGAGATTCATTGGGGTGTCGCCGCGGCAAAAGCTGCACTCCGCGACTCAGGCCTTGAGATCACCGATGCGAACCGTGAAGAGGTTGGCGTGGTCTTCGGCTCGGGCGCTGGCGGCCAGGGGCTCTTTATTGAAAACCAGATGAGCTGGAAGGAGAAGGGGCCGCGTACCGTTGCGCCGACCTTCATCGCCCACGGCCTGGTCGACAGCACCTCGGGCATGATCGCCATTGAGACCGGTGCCGTTGGGCACAACCTGGCCGTCGTTTCCGCCTGCGCCACCGGCACGCACGCCCTGGGCGAAGCGGCTGAGGCGATCAAGCGCGGCGACGTGACCGCGGTCATCGCCGGCTCCACCGAGAATCCGCTTCTCGAAGTGGCGCACATCGGCTTCATGAACATGCGCGGACTCGCCGGCCCGCGCGACGGCGAAGGGCCAGCATCGGCCTGCAGACCGTACGACGTGGATCGTGCCGGCTTCGTTTTGGGCGAAGGGGCGGGTGCCTTCATCGTTGAGGATCTCGCCTCAGCAACGGCGCGCGGCGCCACCATCTATGCCGAGGTCGTTGGCTACGGTAGCTCGGCTGACGCGCACGACATGATCCAGCCAATCGAGGGCGGCGCAGGTTCAGCGCGCTCCATTAAGTGGGCGCTGCAGCGCGGCAAGATCGATCCAACCGAGATTGACCTGATCAATCCGCACGGCACCAGCACGCCGGTGGGCGATGAGCGCGAGGCGCTCGCCTTCCATAACGTGTTCGGCCCACGCGCTTCAGAGATCCCCGTCTCGGCCACTAAATCGCTGACCGGTCACCTCATGGGTGCCGCTGGCGCCGTCGAGGCGGTCTTCACGACCCTCTCGCTGCACCATCAGGTGATTCCAGGAACGCTCCACACCAAGAACGTGGACCCCGCATGTAATTTGAACGTGAGTCGCGAAACTCGCTCGGCCGAGATTCGTGCCGCTGTGAGCAACAACGTTGGACTCGGTGGGCATAATGGCGCCATCGTGTTGCGACGCTGGACCGGAAAGTAGGAGGAGCCATGAGCACCACCCCCGTACGAACCGAGGCGCAGCGCGCGGTCATCACCGGCTACGGCGCGATCACTCCGATCGGCAATAGCGCCGGCGAGTACTGGGATGGCTTGGTTGCCGGGCGCTCGGGCGCAGGCCCAATCACCCACTTCGACGCATCACCAAATGAGGTGCGCATCGCCGCCGAGGTGAAGGGCTTCGATCCGCTCCTCACCATGGACATGAAGATGGCGCGCCGCATGAGCCGCTTCGTGCAGTTCGCAATCGCCGCTGCTACCGAAGCCATCGAACACGCCGGCCTAGCCGAAATCGCGAGCTGGGAGCCGGAGCGCCGCGACCGCGTCGCCACGGTGATCAACACCGGCGGTGGTGGTATTGAGCAAGTCACCATGGGGAGCGACGCCTATCGCGAGAAGGGTGGCCGCTTCGTGAGCGCCTTCGCCATTCCTGCGCTGAGCCCAAGCATGGGCGCGTGCATGGTCAGCATGAAGTACGGCCTCACCGGGGCCGCCATCACCCAGGCCGCCGCCTGCGCCACGGGCGTGCTCGCCTTCCAAGATGCACTTCGCCTGATCCGCAGCGGCGAGGCCGACATCGTTGTCGCCGGCGGCGTTGAGGCACCACTCCTGCCGATGGCGTTCGCCGCCCTCAGCAACATGGGCGCCCTAAGCAAGCGCAACGATGACCCAACCCATGCGAGCCGACCCTTCGACAAGAACCGCGATGGCTTCGTCTTCGGCGAAGGTGGCGCCGTCTTCGTGATTGAGTCGCTCGCCCATGCCAAGGCGCGCGGCGCAACCATTCGTGCCGAGCTGCTCGGCGCCGGTGCAACCGCCGACGCCTTCCACATCAGCGCCCCTGAGCCAACCGGCCGCGGCGCGGCAGGCTCAATGACGAAGGCGATCCTCGATGGCGGCGCGGTCATCGACGACATCAGCTACATCGTGGCGCACGGCACGAGCACTCCACTCAACGACCTCACCGAGACGAAGGCGATCAAGCGTGCCCTTGGCGATCACGCCTACAAGATTCCGATCAGCTCCCCAAAGAGCATGGTCGGCCACCTCTTGGGTGGTGCGGGCGCCGTTGCCGGACTCGCCGCCATCAAGGCGATCGAGACGGGCACCGTGCCACCAACGATCAACCTTGACACGCCTGACCCAGAATGCGACCTCGACTACGTGCCGCACACCGCGCGCGCAAATCAGGCAATCGACCGCGTGCTGATCAACGGCTTCGGCTTCGGCGGACAGAACGCCTCAGCGCTCTTCGGCAAGCTTCGGTAGGAATGCGCTTCGTCATCTTCGTCATTGACGGCGGCAGCAACACCGCCACGCCTGGCGAAGGTGCTGCGATTGACGCCTTCAACGATCGCCTTACGGCGGGCAAGCACCTGATCTTCGCCGCGGGCATCGCCGAGCCGAACCGTGCAACTCTCATCGACAACCGCAACGGCCTTGGGGCCATCACCCCTGGCTCACTCTTTAGCGGTACAGAGCACTACAGCGGCTTCTGGATCATTGAGGCCGATTCGCCAGAGCAGGCACAGGATTTTGCGGTGGATGGTTCTCGCGCGTGCAATCGACGGGTGGAGCTGCGACCGTTTCTGCGCTAGGCCGACGGAGAAAGAGCCCTCGCAGCGGTCGCTTGATGTCTACTTACGGGGCTGTCGAAGGAGTTATCACCGGGGCCAGCGTTACGTAGGTTCCAATGCCATTGCCGTTCACGGCGGCAACCCTGAAACGGTACTCGGTCTCTGGTTGCAATCCACGAACCTGGAAGGTTCGACGGTTCGACACCGAGTGCGTCAACGTCTTCCAACTACTCCCTCCGTTCGTCGAAACCTGAATCCGGTAGTCCACGATTGGCGAGCCCCCGTTACTGACGGGGAGTGTCCAACTTAGCGTCAAGCTCCACGGTTGAAGTTTGAGCACCTGCGGATCCCTCGGTGCCATTGCTAGCCCTGAACCGGTGCTGAATGCGCCGACGAGTCGCGCCCCAGTTCCGAGGCTGTTCTTCGCGGCGATCCGAACTAGATAGCGTGTACCGGGGGCGAGGCCAACCAGGTTCAGCGTGGGAGAGGCCAGCGGCACGTGCGGAACGATGCGCCAGGTCACGCCACCATCGCGGGACGTTTCGACCACGTAATCGGTGATCGCTGTCCCGCCTCGGTCAACCGGATGTGCCCATCGCAGGGTGGCCGAGTTCGTGGTGACGCCGGTCGCCGTCAAGGCAGTCGGGACTCCAGGAGGCGTGGCGAGGGTGGTCACGCTAACGGGTTGAGAGAAGGTACCTTCGCCGTTTCCATTGATTGCTGCGACACGGAACAGATAGGTTCTCCCCTTTGCTAGGCCGCTCACCTTCATGCCGCGTACAGTTGAAGGTGGATGCGGTACGCCATCCCACGTTAGGCCGTTATCCCGAGAAACTTCAACGTCGTAGTCAACAATTTCAGCGCCACCGTTGTGGAGCGGAACTACCCAGGACAACCCGAGCGTCGTCGAAGAGACCGCTGCCGCCGTAAGTTCGCGCGGTGCCGGAAGTCGATTCACCCGTAGATCTGGGAGGTCAAACTGCGTTGCTGCATGACCAAGTGCGTCCGACACATCAAATCGACACGTAATTAGACCGGGTTTTGAGGTTCCTCGGAAGGTGATCGGCAGCTTGATAGATAGCCTCGTCTTTCCTCCGCTGAACAGCGCTGGATCGGTGCTGGGCGATCGGTTGTACGCGTCTGTTGACCTGTAACCACTTCCTGTCACCGAATCATCTTCGGCGAAGGAGGCGTATGCGGAGGTTTCTCCCCCTTCAGAGCTGCAAGCGATTACCCCGTCATGAACCGCTGTGGCATCCTCGATCTCGACTGTTGCAAACAAGGTTGCGTCGCCCATTGAAACGTCCACGATGTCGTGATCAAAGCTCAGACTGATAAGACGCGGGGGTGCGTCGTCCCAACCGGTACCGCGGCGCTCCACGACGAGTGCGGGAATCTTGGGTCCGGGCCAGTTGCTATTGCCCGAGCTGATCCAACGCGAGGCACTATCGTGAAGGCTCAGAAAACACCACAGACTCCCGGGCACCGTTCCGTGCGCGAATACCAGGTCAAACGACGCGGTCAAGTCGCGAGGCGTACCCGAAATCTCTGCTGGTACGGGGACACTGCGCACCTGCCGACTCGAGTACGCTTTCAGGTACCCCGAAGTACCCGCTCTGTTCTCGAAGAAGATGCCACCCTGGATCATGCTTGACCCAGGATCTGCGAGGCTTGCGCAGTAGAGATTCACCCCACTCACCTGAGTGGCATCGGTCACGTGAACCGTCACTCCAAGCGTCGCATCGCCATCAGTGACGTCGACGCTCTGGCGGTCAAACACGATGCTTTGCAGCACCGGAGGGTCGTCGTCCCACTCTCCCGCGCTTCTCACCACACGCATCGTCGGGATACCTGGAGTTGTCTCGTCACTGGAGCGTCTGGTCGTACTGTTATCAAAGAAATCAACGGCCGTTACGCGGCAGCGATAGTCGCCTGGCATGGAGCCCTTCTGGAAGATAAGCGGCATGCTCACGCGATAGCTTGTTCCTACCCGCATGATGTCGGGGTTGAGCATCTCCTCTTCCGAGAACCCTCCGTTGAGCGTAAACATGCTGTAGCCGCGCGTTCCCCCGCTGCTTCTGTTGACTTGAACGCTGGCCGGGCTTGCGTTCTGCCAGCCATACAAGTCACATTGAACCTCAAGATGTTGCAACGGCGAACGATCTTCGACTACGACCTCGGCCAAGACGTAGTCAGAACTTTCGCCAACCTCCACACTTGACTTGGCAAATGAGGTTGACAAGATGACTGGGCGTTCATCATCAAAAGTGCAGCCAGGCAAATATTCATAGCCAGGCTCGGTGCCGCATAGATTGCTGCCGCTTCCACCATCAAGCGCGTCGTCACCGTCCCCACCTGAGAGGAAATCGTCACCAACCTCGCCGAAGATCGCATCATCGCCGTTGTCGCCAGAGAGTTGGTCGTTACCGTCGCCGCCGTCAATGCTGTCGTCGCCAGATTCACCAAAAATATCATCTGCTCCTGGTCCGCCAGCGAGATCATCGGCACTTTCGCCGCCGTCAATGCTGTCATCGCCCGACGCCCCAAGGATCGTGTCGGTTCCTGGCCCACCGTCCAGGTCGTCCTCGCCATCCGATCCGAGGATGTAGTCGTTGCCCCCTTCACCGTAAACATGGGCACTGGAGGTACCAGCTCCGTCGAACCTGTCATCGCCCTCGCCGAGGTGCGCAGTGATCCTGCCGCCTTGGGCAAGTACGATGTCATTACCTGCCCCGGCGTCGACTGAATCGTCTCCCCCTCCAGTACAGATCACATCGTCCCCCGAGGTGCCGTGCAAAACCTCCGAATCCGAGGTACCGACGATGGTGCAGGCTGGATATGAAGCTGCGGCGACATAGGCGGACGGTCGGAAGGTAAATGTGGCGACGAGGACAGCCAGAAGAACCGTTAAGGTCCGGTGTGCTTGAGAGGTCGCGGCGGGTCTATCCATGAAGGTGATGGTACGTCATGTTCCGCCCCGAAGAACTGCTCAGTTGAGCTCCTCCCGCTTGAGGGAGAGCCGCCGAAGCCTTAGGGCATTCAGCACCACCGTCACGCTCGACCCACCCATGGCGGCGGCGGCGAGGGCTGGGTCGAGGCCAATGCCAAAGGCTGGGAGTGCCAGGCCGGCAGCGAGTGGCACGAGAAGAATGTTGTAGCCAAAGGCCCAAGCAAGGTTCTGCTTGATGATGCGCGTCGTGGCGCGCGAGAGGTCAACCAGCAGCGGCACGCCGCGCGGGTCGGCGCCGCTCAGCGTTGCAGCTGAGGCATCGATGGCGATCTCGGTGCCGCCACCCATGGAGATCCCCACGTCGGCGGCGGCGAGTGCCGGCGCGTCGTTCACGCCATCGCCCACCATCGCCACGGGCCCACTGCTGCTGCGTCGAATCTCGGTAATCGCGTCGCCTTTACCGCCAGGCAAAATGCCGCCGCGGGCGCGCGCTGGGGGAATGTTGAGGTCGCGGGCGATGGCGTTCACCACCTCCTGGCGATCGCCGCTGATGATCCAAGACTCGATGCCGCGCGCGGAAAGTGCGCGAATCGCTGCAGCGCTCTCTGGGCGAACGGTGTCGGCGAGGCTGAGTGCGCCGGCTGATTCGCCGTTGATGGAGATGAAGAGTGGCGTGCGACCTGCGGCCGCCTCTGCTGCTGCCCAGCTGGTGAGTTCGGCGTTGGTGGTGCTGGTGAATGCTTGGGTGCCAATGCGCACCGTTGCACCATCGATGTTGGCGCTCACCCCATGACCTGCGTGCATGGTGAAGTCGGTGGCCTTGGATGCGACGGTGCCTGCGGCGCGCACGATCGCGCGGGCGAGCGGATGTTCCGACGAGCTCTCAACCGCGGCGGCAATCTGCAGGAGGCGTTCGGTGTCGCCCTTCAGTGGGCCGGTTGCGAGGGCGAGGCGGCCAACCAGGTCATGTTGGCCGAGGGTGAGGGTGCCGGTCTTATCCCAGACGACGGTGCGGAGCTTCCCCGCCGCCTCGAGGATGGCGGCGTCGCGCACGAGGATCCCCGCCTCCGCTCCACGGCCGGTTCCAGCAATCACGGCGGTGGGGGTGGCGAGGCCCATGGCGCAGGGGCAGGCAACCACGAGCACGGCGATGGCGGTCGCCACGGCGCGCACCAGGCGCGGTTCGGCGCCGAGCAGGTACCAGCCAACAAAGGTCGCCACAGCGATCAACAGGATTGCCGGCACGAATACCTCGGAGATGCCATCGGCGAGGCGGGCAATGGCGGGCTTTGAGCCCTGCGCGCGCTCGACCATGGCCACGATGCGTGCCAGCGTGGTGTTTGCGCCCACCTGCGTCGCGCGCATCACGATTGCCGCGTCGGTAAGGAGCGTGCCGGCGGCGAGCCGGCTCCCTGGACCGCGCTCCACTGGGAGTGATTCACCGGTGATGGCTGACTCGTCTACCGCGGCGCGTCCGCTCACGATGATGCCATCGACGGGGATGCGCCCACCGGGGCGAATACGCAATAGATCGCCAGCAATGATCTTGTTGACCGCAATCGTTGTTGACGTTGGTGCATCGGCAGTAGCAAGGAGCTCTGCCTCTCGTGGCTGAAGTGCAAGGATTCCGCGCACCGCACTGGTCGTCTGCTCTTTGGCGCGCGCCTCCATCCAGCGACCGAGTGCGACAAAGCCGAGAATGAGCGCCGCGGCGTCCCACGTTGCGTGTGCCGGAACTCCGACACGCATCAACTGCGCATGGAAGAGGGTGATCGCTACCGACCAGCCCCACGCCGCCGTAGTGCCAAGGCTCACGAGTGTCTCCATGGTGAGTGAGCCGTGTCGCAGTGCGCGGAGCGCGCGCGAGTGGAAGCGCCAACCAACGGTGAACTGAATGATCGTCGTGGGAACAATCAAAATCCAGTTGATTCGCTCCATGCTGATGAAGAACCACGGCTGCAGCATCAAGGCCATCGCCGCAAAACCAAAGATTGTTGCGATCACACCGTCGCGTAGAAGTTCGCGCGTCTCTTTGGTGCGCGCGGCAACAAGCTCAGCATCGAGTGCTTCGCGCGCCTCTTGGGCATCGGCGTCAGCTTCACGTCCGGCGAGGGCCAGTGCTGCGGCGGGCACCTCGTAACCTGCGGCGCTAATGACGGCGGCAAGGTCGGCAACACCCGTCGCTTCTGGTGCGTACTGAATGGTGGCCATCGAGGTGGCGAGGTTCACGCTCGCGCCGCTCACGCCATCAGCCTTCTTCAGGAATCGCTCCACGCGGTTCACGCACGAGGCGCAGGTCATGCCAGTGACAGGGAGGGCAATCTCCGCCACGGAGGTCGCTGGCGCCGCAGGAGCGAGTTCGGTTGACATACTCAGGGGGAGTATACGCCTCACGTGGGCAATAAGTCCCCGCGGCTAGGCTGCGCGCATGGAGATTTACACGTGGTCGAGCCCGTGGGGAGCGCTTCCAGTGGCCGTGGAAAACGGTCGCATCTGCGCCATCGCCCTCGATCCTCGTGCGCCGTTTGCACCGCTGGCCACTGGTGGCGTAGCGCGTCGTGCTGCTGGGCCGATCAAGAGTGCGCGCGATGTGAACCGCATTCTGAACGCGGCACTCCGTGGGCAGCTCAGCGCGCGTGAACGGCTTGCGGCAACCGACCTTTCGTGGGCTACCGAG
>Ga0222712_10001961_pt1 | contig 24445 bp, 41 predicted proteins | sample C33_657DmetaG_FD_165043 | JGI IMG/M metagenome (GOLD analysis project Ga0222712, IMG submission 165043) | Estuarine water microbial communities from San Francisco Bay, California, United States - C33_657D | ecosystem: Environmental > Aquatic > Marine > Unclassified | place: USA: California... | reverse complement strand
GGTGCCGGTGTTGCCCCTGCCACGGTTACAACCGGGACGGGCATTGTTACGGCCCTTGGAGTCAATGTTGGCACAGCTGGTGCACCCGTGGTTAATGGCGGTGCTCTTGGCACGCCGTCCAGCGGGACGCTTACTAGCGCAACTGGCCTTCCGCTTTCAACAGGTGTTACGGGGACACTTCCAGCGGCTAACGGCGGCACAGGTGTTGCAAATAATGCGGCAATGACCGTGACAGGCAGCGGCAACTTTGCTTACACGCGCACGCTGACGGCTGCAACTAACGTCACGTTCCCAACGACAGGGACACTGGCTACACTTGCCGGGAGCGAGACGCTGACCAACAAGACGCTGACGGGTGCGGCCATTAACGGCACGGTGGGCGCGACGACGCCGAGCACGGTGGCGGCTACGACGATTAGCGCAAGTGGAACGCTAACAGCAAACGGTGGTTTTAACCAAGGCAATGCTGGCGCTGGTGCTCGTGCTGCTTTTAGCGGCAATACCTTGTCTGGAATTAGTGGGGCAAACGTAGAAATCGGTCACGATGCCACCACGGGGACGATTACATCGTACAATCGCACGACCTCGGCATCTAAAGCTCTTAATATCGACGCGCTTTCGACGAACTTACAGGTTTCAGGGTCAACTATTGCGGCTGTTACCTCCACCGGCCTCGCGGTGACGGGGGCGTTGAGTACGACTGGTCTTGTCGATTTATCGTCAGCAACGGCTGGTCAAGTTAAGTTTCCAGCTACGCAAAATGCTTCGTCAAATGCAAACACCTTAGATGATTACGAAGAGGGGACGTTCACGCCAGACCTTTACAACGCAGGTCAATCTTCAACATGGTCACAAAAAAATGGCAAATATACTAAAATTGGCAATTTAGTTTATATTACTTTGAACGTAGATAGCGGAACAAGCGGTGGAGGAGGCGGCGCATTGACAGTTTCCGGCCTTCCTTACGCTTATTCTGGAGCCGGTAATATGCCAACAATTATTGGTTTTACTGGAAACGCATCAACTGCTGGGTATTACACTTGTCGTATGGCAAACGCTGCAACCACTTGTATTATTACAAATTCTGCTGGAAATCAGAATACTACGACAGAAACATTTTGCAGCATTACAATGATGTATTTTACGGCATAATCAGGTTCTGCCTTTTATCTAAGTAATACCAATTCTAGCACCGCTTGAGCAATGACAGCCTTCGACATAGCTTTGAAGATGTGGCCCATCGCCCTCGGCGCGATTACGCTCATAATTGTGCTAAGTAAGCTCGACCTGCGCGTGGCCGTGATTGAGGAGAAGGTGAAGGCGTTGTTTGAGATTCTTAACCGGAAAAAGTAATGAGCTGCACCGTTGACAAGAATTGGATGTCATATGTTGGCGACAACCCAGACGTGTCCGGCTTCGTCAATCCTTTAGATCCGCAAAACTATTCGGACATTATGAAGTTTGGGAATTGCACCAATACTTACGTTGAGAATAAGACTGTCTCTGCTGGTAGCGAAAACTGTGTTGATGCAGTTCGCGGGAGCGATTACGTCTGGTCGAATTGTGTGCTAGTAGGTGGTGCAGGAATTGCCACCGTTACAATTAAAGGAGCCATTGATGGCTTTACCTTCCGCGACTGCAAAATTAACCACGGCAATCAGACTGACTTGGAACTCGGGCAGTTTGACAAGTATTGGCATCCCGGTCGCAAGCCTACAAAAGGTGGATTGATTGAGCGTTGCAGTTCATACGATAATAAGCCAATTCGCATCACTTGCTGGAACGCTAATAAGCCAGAGATCATCGATACTAATGTTAATATCACTGTTGTTCCTTGGGTAATCTGGTTTCCGTATTTCTGCTTCCGCTACGTCTGGATTAGGATCTTCCCATGAGCTTCATCGATCTACTTACAAATGCATCTGGCGGCGGAATCTTTGGCACTGCTCTGCATCTAGCTACGGACTACATGGACCGAAAGAACAAGATCGCGCTTATGGAAGCGCAATCAAAGTTAGTTGAGCAATCCGAGGCGTGGAAGGCATTTGGAGCAGCGCAGACAAGCACGCCAGCCTTTGAGGTGCCTGCTAATGCTCCTGCGTGGGCGAGTGCAGCCTATACTTGTGTGGCTTGCTTGAAGGATGCGACAAGACCGCTACTTACATGGGGACTGATGTGCGTTCTGATTTACGTCTATTCAACTGCGACCGAATCAACTCGTGATTCTATGACACCAGAAATTACATTTGGGGCATTTACTGCTCTGATGTTTTGGTTTGGTTCACGCTACACTAGGAAATGAATTCTGAATTTAATCCTAACAGTATCGATGCAACGCTTGCTAAGATTTTGGCAAATCAGTGCTCGCATGGGGAAAAGCTAGATCGCATCGAGACGCAGGCGACTAAGACCAATGGTCGCGTGACTGAGCTAGAGCACGACAAGTGGTATGTGCGCGGTGTTACTGCTGCAATGGCATTGCTTGCTCCCGGTGCGTGGAAGTGGTTTGAATCACGATAAGGACAAGCCAATTCAATATGCTAACCACCGGACTGTTCACAATTCATAGAACAGAGGTAAAGGTAAAGATCGGGAAGCCGTTTAAGATAATTCCCTTTGGTGACGTTCATCGGGATAGCAATTTACACGCAAGCAAGAGCTGGAACGAATTCCTTGCATACGCTAAGAAGCAAGACAATGCCCTGTTCCTTGGAATGGGAGATTACAGCGATGGGATCTCAACAAGCGAACGAATCGTTTTATCAGATCAGAAGTTGCACGAGACAACTCGCAGCAATCTCAGCGACGTATATAAGGGCGTGACAAAAACGCTTGCCAATGAACTGAGCTTTATGCGTGGAAAGATGATTGGACTCATCGGAGGCAATCACTACTTCCAGTTCGACGACGGCAATACGACTGACCACCTTCTTGCTGCGGCACTTCAGACCAAGTTTCTCGGAGTGTGCTCAATTATTCGATTATCAATTAACTACTCCGACGACCCGCGTCATCTTCGGTGCGTCGATATTTTTGCTCATCACGGCAAAGGCGGTGGAAATACGCCGGGAGGACAGTTTAATACTATTGAAAAGATGCTGTCAGGCTGCGATGCCGATATTTATCTGATGGGTCATAGTCATGGGAAGGGCTGTATTCCTTCAACGCCAAGAATCAAGATTGCAACAAGCAATACTCATAAGAATCTAACAGTCATTGAGCGCACTCCTTGGCTCGGCAGAACTGGCTCATTCCTGAAGGCTTATGAGCCGGGAATGGTCTCCTATAACGTGGACGCTGGACGCTCGCCTTTGGCATTAGGATGGATCGAGTTCGAGATCACTGTCCTAAGAGATCAAAGCAATGACGGAGATACTATTCGCGTTCAAATTAGAGGAACAAGTTGATGAGTTTTTACAAAGAACGCTCTTAAGATGAAGCCAACGATCTGTTTTGCCGTAGCTCCAACCGGCTCTATTGATGTAGCAAATGGAGTCATTCATGGAGTTTCTCTCATTACCGAAGGTCCAGCTCTTGGGCATGGTGTTATGATTGATTCTAAGACGCTTCAGCAGGTAAAAGATGCCGCTGATAAATATAGCGGCGGCTTAAAGGTTAAGCTCGATCACAATTCAAGCGCAGGCGATATTGTAGGCTTTATCGATAACCTGACTATCAACGGGAATAAGCTCATTGGTGATCTTAACCTTCTTCAGAGTTCAAAGCATCGGGACTATATCTTGGAAATCGCACAGAAGATTCCAGACACGTTTGGTCTTTCGATTGCTTTCTCTGGTCCGTCTGAGCTTTCAGCGGATAAGAAAACGACTTTGCAGCGGTGCTCTGAAATCTACTCTGTGGACATTGTAAGTGACCCAGCTGCAAACCCAGAAGGATTCTTTAATCGGAAGCTGGAACAATTCCAGACCGTTACCGAAGAATCCACAGCGGAAATTGAAATCGAATTACCAATGAACGAAGAAATGAAAAAGGCTATTGAAGGCATGATTCAATCTGCCATGATGGGCATGCATGATCGTATCTCTAAGATGGAGTCTGCGACGGATCCTGTTCCAAAAGATCCTGCTGCGTCCATGAGCGCACAGAATGAGACCGTGCAGCTTGCTGCTAAAGAAGCGGCTATGGCTGCGATCAAGGAATTTGCTAAGACCTTCGGTGCGCCAGTCGCCCCGGTTGTTTCGGCAGAAGCTCCTTCCCAGATCCAAAAGGTTGAGCAGAAGTTCGAGGCGATGGTCGCTGAGAAGGCTGTTGAACTGAAGGGCGACAAGAGCGCGGCAATCGTGTTCTGCACCAAAAACAATCCAAAGGAATACGCAGCCTATCGCGCTCGCGTACAGTCCGGCGAAATCATCAAACTCTAATTTTTTATGGCTACTCAATATCTCGGCGCAGGCACGTTCCTCGCCAACACTGCGATCACCGCTTTTCAGGGCGTTGTGATTTCTAACAATCGCGGCGTCGGTCTTTCGACCACGACCGCTTGCGATGGCTTTGCTCTTATTGACGGTGCGTCTGGAGACTATATCTCCGTGGCGTTTCTGACCAACAATGGCACGCTCAAGGCGACCATCACGGCTGTCCCAATCACCGTTGGCGATACCATTTTCCTCGGTGCAACCGGTCTTGTCTCTTCGACCGGCACCGTCACCATCGGCAAGGCTCTTACCTCCGCGTCCAGCAATGGCTCGGTGATCGAGTTCATCCCGAAGAACGTCTAATTAACAAAGGGATTTATCCACCATGTATACTAATTCTGCTGCAGTTTTTCGTGGCGATATCGCCGGTGTTCTTGAGCAAGCTAAAGACTGGGAGTCTGGCTTGATCGGCACCCGTGTTCTGCCAATTCTTAATGTTCCTGTTCGCGCTGGGCAATATCCTTCCTTCAAGTTGCAGGAAGGTCAGTTGCTCAAGAACGAGGTCAAGGTTCGCGCTCCATACGGTGCGTTCGCCCGTGGCACTCGCTCTTATACTCAAGAGACGTACAATGCTCTGGAGTATGGTTACGAAGAGGCTGTCGATGATGTGGTGACGGCTGATATCTCGCGCTTTTTCGATGCCGAGGTTATCGCTGCCAAGCTCGCTCGTCGCAAGCTGCTCCTCGCTCATGAGCTTCGCGTTGCTTCTGCCGTGTTCAACACGGGTAACTTCACCGCCACGAACTCCGCGACGGCTTACACCGTTGCGAATCTTGCGACCTTCGACGTTGCTCTTGATGTGCAGGACGCGATTGATCGCCTGCTCGCCAAGGGTGAGTCGGCTAGCAACCTGAAGGTCGTGATTCCATATCCCGTGTGGACCCGCCTTCGCGCCAGCACGAAGTTCCAGAATCGTCTCCGTGGCGTTGGTCTTTCGACCGACACCGTGCTGAACGCTTCTGAGCAGATGGCTGCTGACGTCTTCGGTGTCGCTGAGGTTTGCATCGGTCGCACCAGCTATGACTCGGCTGCTGAAGGCATTGCCTTTAGCGCGTCGAACGTCTGGGCGAACACCTATATCTGGGTTGGCTCGGTGACTGATGCTGCGAGCGGTTACTTTGGCGGTGGGGCGGGCTTTACGCTCAACTGGTCTGAGTACGGTCCAGCGATTGGCATCTTCACCTATCGCGCTGAAGACATTAAGTCGAACATCGTCCGCGCTGCTCAGTACACGTCTGAAAAGATCGTGAACACGAACTCCGGTCAGTTGATCACGACTCAGTACACCTAATCTCAATTAGGTTAGTTAAGCCCGATCTCGTAACTGAGGTCGGGCTTTTCGTTTTTGACATTATCAACAGAGCCATGCGCCTTTCTCTATGCGTTATCTGTGGGAATGAAGCAGAGCACATCCTTGCAATGCTCAATTCATTCTCGTTAATGTTCGATGAGCTTTCGCTTGTAAGAGCGATTGGCAAACGAGAGCCAGACAACACCGACACAATGGCGAAGGATTGGTGCGAGCAGAATGGAAAATCATTTCTGTTCTCAGAATATAAGAACGAAGCTGTTGCAGCAAACTGGGAACACGTTGATTCATTCGCTGCTGCAAGAAACGCATCTTTCAAACAGGCAACGGGAGACTGGCTGTTCTGGGCCGACTGCGACGATCAAGTAAGGAATTCAGAAGTATTCCGCGAGCAGTTGATGAAGGCTCCAGAGGATGTTGTAATGGTCCGCTATTTCTATGACGTACAGGGAAGCGGAAAAAAGCTATTTCGTGAGCGAGCAGTTCGAGGATCTGCCTTCAGAAATGGGCGCATCTGGCATCACTCTGTTCACGAGAATCTGCTACTGATGCCATTGGATCACCATGCAGACTGGTCTAATGGTCCTGTCTGGATTCACGCACCAAACTCAGTAAAGAAAGAAAATCGAAAGCGGAATCTCCGCATCTTGGCGAATAGCGTGACGGAAGTAGCAAGCCAGTATTTCTACATTCATCAGGAGCATTACTGCGCTCAAAACAAATTAGCAGCGCAGCAGTTTGGAAAAATTGCACTCAGTCTTCCCGGTTTGCAACCAGCATTTAGATATGAGATTCTGCTGAACCTAGCTAAGATTGCAGACAATCATCGAGATGCCTTGGCTTATGTTCTTGAAGCACATTCAATTTATCCGTGGTGCCGAGAAGCCGTAGCCGCATTGGTTCTGCTAATGTTTGAAAAGAACGAATCGAGAAAAGCCGCTTGGTGGTCAGAATATATGACAGAGTTGAAAGAACCATTAGAGGTAGAGCGTCCTTGGACTCACGAAGCAAAGTGGTATGGCTGGGCAGGTCTAGATCTAATGGCAAGGGCGCATCGACTCGATGGGAAGGAAGATAAAGCGGAACAAGCTCAGTCGTCCTATTACCTCGGAGCAAAACCCAAGATTGCATTGCTGCACGCTACACGAGGTCGCGCATCCAAAGCCGTAGGTTGCCGCGATCATTGGCTCGGTCTAGCAAAGAATCCACACGAAATTGAACACATCTTTGCTGTTGATTTAGACGACAAGGAATCGGTTCAAATGTCTAAGCAGTTTCTATCAGTCGTATCTGATAAGAAAACTTGTGTTGCTGCGTGGAATCTTGCTGCAAAAAAAGCGACTGCCGATCTTCTGATTCAGTTATCTGACGACTGGACTCCGCCTCTTCATTGGGATGAAAAGCTATTGGCTTTGGTAAGCGGCAAAGACTTGGAAAAAGAGGAAATTGTGATCGCTGTAAACGATGGGAAGCGAACAGACTCACTTCTGTGCATGGCTATTCTTTCACGAGGACGGCTTGAACAGCAGGGCGATCTTTTCTATGAAGGCTATGAATCTGTCTTTAGCGATAACGAGTTTTCTGTTCGAGCGTTTCAAGACGGAATTGTGATAGATGCTCGCGACCAACTGACATTTGAGCATCTTCATCCTCTATTTGGTAAAGGCGAAATGGACGCGACGTATCAGCACTCAAACTCTCGGGCAAGATACGCCAGTGGCGAGAAGCTCTACAACGAAAGGAATCCACAATGATACCTGCTGGCTACATGATAGATCATTCAACTGGGGCGCTTTGCTCAATCGACAAAAGCATCTCCGCAAAATACGACCATGACTACGTTGCGCGGTACGAGAATTATCCGCAGGCAGAGCTGTCGGCAATTAGAGCAGTAATCGCATCTAGGTTTTGCGATAAAATGGAAACGGTGTGTGATGTAGGATTTGGAACGGGAGCGTTTCTGTCTGAGATCCACGACCTGATTCCTTCGGCTGGAATCTATGGCTTCGATGTTTCTCCTTATGCTCCTCCGCCATTTGTTCAGATCGAACCAAACTGGATTGATAAAGAGTGGTCGCTGCTGACCTTCTTTGATTCGCTTGAACACTTTCAAAGCATTTCATTTATTAGGTCATTGCAGACAAAGGTCGTCATGGTTTCTGTGCCTTGGTTTCACCCATACTTCGGGGAAAAGTGGTTCAATGAATGGAAGCATAAGCGTCCCGGTGAGCATCTATGGCACTTTACTCCATCAAGACTTGCGGCAGCGTTTGCAAATGGAGGTTACAAGACTCGCTACATTGGATCGCCGGAGGATTACGTTCGAGTCGGAACCGGAGATTGTCCTAACATCCTGACAATGGTATTTTCCAAATGAGAATTTGCTTGGTCTATCACCGCAGGCTTGGAGACATTATTAGAATTTTTCCGATTGCAAAGCATCTAGCTTGGCAAGGTCATGATGTAAGAATTGAATGTGATTCGCAGTACGCTGGGATTGTCTCTTGCATTAGCTACGCTAAAGCGTCTTTGTCTCAGCATAGATCCATCTATAACTTTGGACAAGTTCTTGATTTTCAGATCTGGCCTGATCGATACAATGACTTCAGAAAAAGCTCAAAGACATGGGAGCAATTTGTCTTTTCAATTTATCCAGAGTTCAAAGACGTTGATCCGGCAATCGACTTTGATTTGATGGATGAATTCAACGGCTTGCGCGAATACGGCATCTCAGAACCAATATGTCTAGTGTCGCCATTTGGGTATTCTCAGGCACAAAGACACCCACTGATGGCCCTGATTCAATCGGCTCGTAGCCTGTCTGACTTGAGGATGGTGATTCTGAGCGATTCTAACCACTACGCAGCCTGTTTGGAGGTAGGTCTAAGCTCTAGTGACCTCCTATGCGCTAAGACTCAGGCAGACCTTCCAAGACTTATTCAGGAGGCATCTCATTTTTTCACGATTAATTCCGCTCCTTGTATTATTGCCGGTTCGGTTCGTAGTTCTTTTTGGCACGTTTCATCTGGCCTAGCCCAAGATGATTCATTCTCTGAGGCATCTCGAATTGTGACAATCGACACTTAAGTGATATGTCAGTACGAGATTTTGATCCCACCCAACTTGCGTCGGACTTTAGCGCGATTCTTGATTCCGCTGGGATCACGTTCTCGTATTTAGGTTCAACTGTTACTGGCGTATGGTCATCGTCGCGAAATCTTTTTTCTGACTTTGAAGATCAACGCAGAGATGAGTCAAAGTTTACCGTGTTTTTGACGACTTCTCAGTTGATTCAATCTCCGCGTCAAAGCCAAACAATGGTCCGTGCTGGAGTTACATATTTTGTTGAACAAGTTTCTCTCGATGCAGAAGGCACGGGATGTGAACTAAATGTCTGCAAAGTGATATGATTAGCTTTTCGTTTGATTCAAGCGGTCTAGAAATTGCTTTAGAACGTCTTGCTCAAGAGACTAAGACCGATGTTGGTAAAATTATTAAAGAAGAAGCAAAGTATTTAATAAAGACGGTGATTAATTTTACTCCGCCGAAAACACGAAAGCAAGGTGTTGGTGCAGTTCGTAATGATTTAGGAAAAGTTGCTGCTGTTCTTGATTATAATAAGTTGAAAGCAAAAGCAACTAGCGGAGGATTTTATCGATCAATGGCAGAAATGGTTAAAAAGAGAGAGACGGAAAAACTAAATAAGCTCTTGGCTACTTCCAAAATGACTTTTTGGGGTGGAAGACAGATCATTGCTTCATACGATCAGCTATCAGCTACGCATCGCAAAATGCGAAATTCGTATGGTCGAATCGGTAAGGAGGCGAACAATGCAACCTATGCGCCAGAAATGAAGGCGTTGCGAAAGGACACCGAAAATAAGATTGGCTATGCAGCGGCAGGATGGATTCCAGCGGCAAAGGCAACAGGCGCACCATACAAAAAGTTTGCTGAAAGAACTGGAGTCTTTGGATTTGGAAATGGAATTGTCTCGTATAATTTTAACGCTAAAGATCCATACTTTAAGGCAACAAACAGGAATATAAAGATTCCCGGCTATCAAAGAATGATTGATGGAGCGGTAGCATCTCGCTATCTAACGACGCTAAAAAAGATTAAGCGAGCCATGCAAGGCAAAGCCGTAAACTTAGGATTTACGCGAACAGGATAATTGACAATTTTACTAGTAGCAACATGAGCGCACGCACAAATATTAGAAACGCAATCGGAACTGCGCTTACGCAAGCATCAGTTGTTGTTACTGCAAACTTGATTCGCGGTCGCAATAATACGCTGGCAAGCACGAGCTTCCCGTCTGCTGCCGTTTATGCGGTGTCGGAACAAATTGAGGTAACGTCTTTGGCTCCTAGCAACCGAGTGCAATTCCGTCAGCTTCAAGTATTCGTGGAATACTTTACTGCTGCAACTTCTAGCACAATTATTGACGATCTATTCGACGACGGAAGTGCCGCCGTCGAAGCAGCCGTTTTGTCAGATGTTACATTGGGCGGTTTATGCCGAGACTTACATTTGACGAATGTGGAATATATGATCGAACCTGACGAAGATCGTCAATGGGGCGTCGCTAAACATACGTTTAACTGCATTTATTTAACCACCGACTAATATGGCAAACCATCTCGGACGCGAAGGCGTCGTCAAACTATCATCCACCACCATTGGCGAGCTTCGCAATTACTCGCTTTCCACCGCTTCTGATGTTGTTGAGGACACCGTAATTGGTGATACCTTTCGCAGTCGTCGGGCTACCGTTAAAACTTGGAGCGTAAGCGGCGACGTTTATTGGGACTTGGCTGACGCCGGTCAGATCGCTTGCTCGATTGGATCGTCTGTCACCGTGAATCTCTATCCTGCTGGCACGGCATCTTCGACCACCTATTACACCGGCTCTGGCGTCGTGACTAAGTTTGATGTGACTGCAGCCTTTGATGGCATGATCGATGGCTCGATTGCTATTGAAGGAAACGGCACGCTCACAACGGCGACTGTTTAATAAACACAACACAACCAACAACACATGGACGCTATTGATTGCATTAGAGATCACTTTAACAGCCTAGCACTAAAGCGTATCGAAGTTCCTGAGTGGAATCTTACGATCTTTTCTACGCCAATGACGCTATCGGAAAAAAATAAGTTATACAAGAAATCGCAGAGTAATGACATGGAGCTTCTCGCTGATGTTCTAATCATGAAGGCAACCGATGAAGCAGGGAACAAGCTCTTCACTATTGAAAATCGCGTTACGCTTTTAAATAAAGCAGAGCCAAGCATTATTGCTCGCGTCGCAAACGTGATCTTAGATTCCTCAACACCTAGCTCCGAGGAACTAAAAAACTAATGTTTGGTGGTCAAGCCACCGACGTTGTTGTCGTTTATGCAATCGCAGATCGACTTGGGAAATTTGTTTACGAGGTCTTAGCAATGCCAGTTGCAGAACTTAATGGATGGGTCGCTTTCATAGAATATCAAAACAAACTAAGAAAGTAAATGGCTGACGCGATTCTAAGTATTAAGGCAGTAGATGATACCAAAAAGGCATTTGCGTCTGTTCAGAACAATCTTGCTCGTCTAGATTCAGCAGCTGGGAGTTTTGGTAAAACGATTCAAAAGTCATTTGGTCTTAGTAAAGGTCTTTCGACTCTTGCGGTAGCTTTGGGTGTAAATATGCAGAGTATTGCAGAATCACTTTCCAGATTATTTACAGGAGTTTCTAAAGATGAAGAAGATGCCTTGAAGAAACTTGAAGATGTTTCTACTCAAAATGCAGATAGCTTTGCTGCATTAATGGAAGCTCGCAGGACAGATGAAGAAAATCTGCAAGTGCTTTTGCAGAAACGAATCTCATTGGAGCGTCAGGTGAATTCTCTTTCTGGATCAAGTGATACGGAATCCCAAGTTAGATTTAATGAAAAAAGCACAGAGCTAAATAAAACAAATTTAGCTATTATTAAAACTCAGGCTTCCGTAGAGGCTGAAAGGAAAAGCAACATGGATGCTATGATGAAAGCATCAGAGCGTTTAGGTATTGCTCAAGAAAAAATTTATACTAATGGCGCAAAGGAGCCAAGTCTGCGCGATAAAATTAATTCCCTTAGAGAACGAGAAGGAGAATTGTTAATGAAAAATGTCCGAGATGACCAACAAGGACATGACCAAAAAATAGCAAACGCCAATCAGCTCGCTGGAATTTATGAAGAGCTATCTGGCTTGCTTGAAGAGCAGGCTAAATTTGGAAAAGAACTTGGCGACCGTTTAGCAATGGGATTTGAAGATGCTATTTTATCTGGAAACAAGTTGTCTGAAGTCTTGAGAGGTCTTGGACAAGACATTCTGCGAATGGTATTTCAGCAGCAAGTAACGAGCAAGATATCTGGACTAATTGGAAAAGGAATTAATGCGTTGCCCGGTATTCTCGGCAAAGCTATTGGCGGACCTGTTTCTGCAAATTCTCCTTATGTAGTCGGTGAAAAAGGACCGGAGCTATTCGTCCCAAGTTCATCTGGCAGCATCATTCCAAATGGTGGGAACTCTGGCAGTGGATCTGCCGGTGGTCCTAGCATCAATGTGACCTACAATATTGCGTCTGGAGTAAGCAGAAATGAACTCGTTCCTATTCTTGAGCAAGAGCGTCGCCGTCTCAAGGCAGAGATTCCAGATATGGTTCGCCGTGGTGGAGCATACCGTTCAGCGTTTGCATAACCGTCATGGCTATCTCCTATCCACTAACGCCGCCGTCGCCTTTTCGGATCAGCAAGCTGTCGCTGACCGGGATCTCTGCTACGTCTAAAAACGTATCGCCATACACGCTGCAAACGCAGCAGTATAACTGGCCGGGGCAAGGATGGATGGGAAGCATTGATTGTCCAGCAATGGTCCGTGCAGATGCCGAACAGGTTATTGCCTTCCTGCTTGCAGCGCAGCGCGGGACTTTCTATTTTCAAGACTACGCCAATCCGCTGCCACGGGGTGCGGTGACGGGAACGCTTACCGTCTCCTCGGCTACCGCCAACGCGACCACCTTGGGCATCTCTGGAGCAACTGGGAGCTTTGCAGTCGGTGACTGGCTTCAGATCTCCACGAGTCTATACAAAGTGATCCAAGTGAACTCGTCCTCGTCGGTGGATCTTTTCCCTGTGTTGCGATCAAGTTATGCACCGGGAACTGCAATTACTTATTCAAGCGCAAAAGGAGTCTTTCGTCTGACTGAAGGCAAGACTGATTGGTCGATTGAGCTTGCGAGCATTTACGGCATCTCATTTGGAATCGTTGAGGACATAGCCTAATGAGCATTACAACGGCAGGTCGTTCCCTTTCGTCAGACATGGTGACAGAGGTGTCGGCAAATCAGTTGTCTCCAATTCTCATGGCTGAACTGAACTTCAGCACGCCGGTCTATCTTTGGAGCGGCTACGGAACGCTGACCTACAATTCGATTGGCTATCAGGGACTCGGTGACTTTGGCTCGATCTCTTCAATTGATGAAACAACGGATCTTGCAGCGCGTGGCATTACGATGCAGTTGTCTGGAGTCCCTACGGCTTACGTCGCTGCCGCTCTAACGGAGAACTATCAGGGCCGAAGCTGCTCGGTAATGCTTGGTGCATTGTCTCCGACTGCTGGGTTAATCACCTCTCCGATCACTGTCTTTTCTGGCAAGATGGATGTGATGCAGTTTACTGACGATGGAAATTCATCTATTATAACGATGACTGCGGAAAATCGTCTTGTTGATTTTCATCGCACGCGAGAAGTTCGATACACCGATGAGGAGCAGAAGACTCTTTATCCAGCAGACAAGGGACTAGAGTTTGTAACTTCGATTCAAGACAAAACAATTTACTGGGGAAATCCAAATCACACAAGTGGCGTTAAGTATTCATCGAATCAAAGCGACACGTCTGCTTCTGAATGATTACTCGCACTCCAGACTGGCCGGATCTTCTCTCTTCGTTTATAGAAGGGCGGCGCAATTCTCCTTTTGAGTGGGGAAAAAATGATTGCTGCCTATTCGCTTCCGACTGGGTTTACCTTTGCACGGGAGTTGATCCAGCTCTTGGTATTCGTGGAACGTATAACTCTGCGCTGTCAGCGGCTAGAATCTTACAAGACAACGGAGGGATCACTGCGATGGTAAAGTTGCTTGGCTTGTCCTCCGTTCCAATCGGTTTCTCAAAGCGTGGCGATCTTGCGGTCAAAGATTTTGGAGACGGAGAAACTATCGGAATTGTAATTGGTTCTGTTGCTGCCTTTACTGGAAAAGACGCTCTGATTTTTTGTTCTACCGAAGAAGCTATTTGCTGGAGATTATAATATGCCACAAGTTATAATCGCAATTCAAGCTGCTGCGGCAGCATATTCTGCATGGGCTGCTGCTCATGCAGTCATAGCAGCTATCATTCAATTTGTTGCCGTTAGTGCTGCTTCAATGGCAGCATCAAAACTTTTGGCTCCAAAGGCACCGAGCTTCTCGGATCAATCTCTTGCTGATAGAAATCAAACCATTCGTTCCCCTATTGCGGCACGTCAGATAGTTTACGGAGAATGCAAAAGCGGATCGGTCTTGGTTTATCTTTCAACAACGGGAACAAAAAACGAATATCTTCATCTCGTTCTAGCGGTCGCCGGTCACGAAGTTCAAGAACTTGGCGATGTGTATTTCAACGACACGCTTGTTCTTTCTGGATCTGGTGACGGCGGAGCGAGTGGATCGTATTCAGGCAAGGCGAACATTTACAAACACCTCGGAACAACGACTCAGACAGCAGACACTAATCTGATTTCTGCAACAACTGCACTAACTGATGGCAAGTGGACAAGCGATCACAGACTGCAAGGCATCGCGTATATGTATGTGAGGCTGACTTGGGATGCAGAGGTCTTTGTTGGCGGTATTCCAAACGTGACCGTGATGGTCAAGGGCAAGAAGGTTTACGATCCACGAAGCGTTACGACTGCGTATTCTAACAACGCTGCGCTTTGCCTTCGTGATTATTTGTCTGACTCTGCTGTTGGTGTTGGAATGAGTAGCTCCGAGATTGATGACACAGCATTGACTGCTGCTGCAAATATCTGCGATGAGCAGGTGCAGGTGCTTCCTCTTTCCCCGCTTACTTACGAGAATCGATACGAGTGCAATGGGACGCTGTCCACTGCGGCTAGTCCAGACGACAACCTTGGAAAACTCCTAAGTGCGATGGGCGGTCTGATTGCATACTCTGGAGGCAAGGTCGTTGCGTATGCGGCTGGTTATCGAATCCCTACGGTCACGCTGACTGAGAAGAACTTTGCCGGTGGCATTAGCGTTCAGACAAAGACTAGCGCACGAGATCGAGTTAATGGAATCAAAGGCGTATATATTTCCCCAACTAACAACTGGCAGGTTTCTGATTTTCCCTCAATCACTTCTGCGACTTACTACTCGCAAGACAATAATATCCGCTATTGGCGTGATGTTGTTCTTCCATTAACCACTTCTGTGTCTTGCGCTCAGCGCATTTCAGTTATTGAACTTCGTCGTGCGCGTGAAGAAATCACCTTCTCTGCCAGATTCCGACTAGAGGCAATGCAGCTTCGTGCTGGCGATACGGTGATGATTACCAACTCGAAGCTCGGTTGGTCTTCCAAGGTGTTTGAAGTAATGGAATGGCACTTCGCTACTGATGGAACTCCACCGACGCTATCAGTTGAAATGACTCTGCGTGAAACAGCTTCTACCGTTTACTCGTGGACTGTATCTGATGAAGTGTACATTGCTGATTCTCCTAATACTACGCTGCCGAATCCGTTCTCGTTAAGCGCACCGACCAGTTTAATTCTTACGGCAAACGGAACGACTCAACAGATACAAGTTGATGGAACCGTGTTGCCTAGAATCTACGTTCAGTGGACTGCGCCATCAAATGAGTTTATTCAATCTGGCGGAAAGATCATTGTTGAATACAAGAGATCAACATCTGGAACTTATCTAACTTGGTCGCGGCTCGACGGATCAATTTCAGAGGATTATATAACCTCAGATGTGGAAGTTGGTATAACCTATGACGTTCGCGTTTATGGTGAATCCTATTTTAAGGTCAGCACTGCATATCTGTCGGGCAGTGTGACTGTGACGTTAAGCGCAACCGCACCATCAAATCCAACTAGCTTTGCATCACAGGCTCTTAGCGCGACGTGGCCTGTCCCGCCAAAGTATTATTCTGGTGTGCTAATGCGAGCAGGGACAATTACTTTAACGCCATCGGTTTCTTCCGACGCCGCATATTGCGAGTGGGGAATTTCATCGTCCTCAAGTTCAATGACCGGAACCGCTGCTAACACTTTTGGAGCGAGAGATTCATTTTTCTACGTTTATTGCATCGTTTTCTTAGCGCAGTATGTTTGGGTGCGAACAGTCAATCGTTCTGGTGTTACTGCATCGTGGGTCTATACTGGATTAGACTTAAACACTTTCACCGGCTACGGTCCCGGAACTCTATCTGTGCAGAACTCTAATGCAACGCAGCTATCTGGCGTGCAGACCGGTAGTGCTGGAGCGTCAAGCATACGGCAAGTGCTGGCTGAATATGTTAGCGAAGAGGTGGTAACGCTTATCGGCGGTTACGCTTATGAGTCTTTCAATGTGAGTCTTACTAACCGAGGCTTTACGACCAAGCCTGATTTCTTGCTAGGCATAATCAACAACTCACCCGGTTTGGATTATATGGCGTGCTACGACAAAGGAAGTGCATCAAGCTCTAGCACAAACGCTGTGATCCTTGTGTTCAGGCGCGATGGGACAAACACGTCCGCTGGTGCCATCGGAATTTCTCTGATCGCCAAGCAATACACCTAACATCTATGGCTCTTAAAAAAACAGTTTCTGCACGCGGTTCTGATGCCTCCTACTTTCGACTCGTTGCTTATTACTGGGACGCAAACACCCGAGAAGCATCTGCAACCTTTGGCTTATACCGCGACAAGGATCACTCGGACAAGTGCAAGCACGGCGCAAAAATCCGCGAGCAGGCTGTCGTTGAAGTTGCCGCCAAGCTCCGACTAGAGCGGGCAAAGTTCGATCAATATCTCAGCAACGATGCGCTGACGAACGCTGACGTGCTCGCTCAGTTGTATCTAGCTGCTAAGACAGAGCCGGTAATTTCGGACTTTGGCTCCGACGTATTCTCGGACGCGCAGGAAGGATAGAATTACCTAAGTCATTGGGTATTAGCGACTTATGGTTTATCTGCTTATGCGGGCAATTTAGTGCTTTCCGTTCAGGAATAATTCCGTTTTGATTTAGGAGTCAGAGGCTAGTAAGCCCGAGACCAAAAACAAAATGATGAGCCTGAACGATAGCCGCGAAGAAAAGAATCTCGCCAATGCGCGAGCCGAATCCAGAGATCGGATTGACGCCGAACGCCAAATGAATCCTTGGGCAATGATGAAATCCAGACAGAACGTCTGGTCGGCGGCAGATGAAGCTGCCGCCGAGGTTAAGCGAATTGCAGAGCGAGCGAGATATTCCGCTTTGCTAGACGTATCAGACGATGATGAGGACGAGGATGAGGAGGATGCAGAATGAGATCCTTACTCCTGTTACTTTCGATCACGGCAGCACACGCCGCTCCACCCGAGTCATTCTTCCGCGCCATACACGAAGTTGAGACGTCTGGCAGGACCGGCGCAATCTTAGGCGACGGCGGTAAGGCTCTTGGCCCACTGCAGATACACCGTGAGTATTGGGCAGACTCCAGAGTCGGAGGCACGTACGAGATGGTGGCCGATCTAGAATATGCGAAGCGCGTCGCGGCGGCATATCTTCAGCGGTACGCTCCAAAGGCTTGGGCTGCTGGCGACGTGGAGACGCTTGCCAGAGTCCACAACGGCGGTCCTGCTGGCGCACGGAAGGCGGCGACGCTGTCCTACGCAGCGAAGGTCAAGGCGAGGATCTCGAAATGACGCTCAAAGAAACCAGACGCCAACTTGCAGAGGCGAAAGCTCAACTCAAGATTGCACGATTGTCTCTTGAGGTTCGCGCTGACATTATTAGGAATCTCATTTTTTTAGAGGTGAAACGACTAAAGGCAGAAAAACAAAAATGAATTCTGCTGATCCTATTGGCGGTACCGACTGGCAGGAGTTGATAGACGCCGAGGATGATGACGATATTCATTACAAACCAACAACGTATTATGAGCAGAAACCCAAATCCAATTAGAGAACTCGTTCGCCTACACATCATGGCAGGCGGAGTGCCGGGAGATTTCCCCGGACCTCACTCCCGTGAGGTAATCAATAAGATCGCAAACAGTGCGGGGCTCCGAAAGTATTTTTTAACCGAAGCAGAATTTGCGACGGTGCTACAACAACGAAAGACAGGAACAAAATGACCGACGAACAATACGAGAGTCTGCTGACCGAGCTTATTACGATCCGAAAGGCTCTGACTAGCAGCCCGAAGGCAACGACAACGACAACGGCGAAGGCGACTGTGCCGCAGGGGAAAAAGGAAATCCCATTCCCGACTCAAATCATCGAAGACGCCGGGGCAGTGCAAGTTCACTTCGGAAAGAATAAAGGCACGCCGCTTTACTCGTTGAGCGAAGCATCAATCAAGTGGTATGCCGAGGAGCGTGAGCCACTGCTAAAGAACGATGGCACTCCGTTTGCTCCACGAGACGAAGACATTCGGCTTCAACAGGCAGCGAGAACCTTGATCCACAACAAAAACGGCGGAACGTCGAAACGAGCAGAGGTAAAAACTATTGACGACGAGAACGTCCCATTCTGAAAACAAAAACCCGCTCGGGTTATTAGTCCGAGCGGGACAAACACAACACAACAGAACAACAACATGAATGACGCAGATGTAAAAACAACGGACATTGTAGCTGTCAAGTCGGCTCAAACTCCATCACTGAAAACTCCGATTGCATACGGAAACCAAGGCGTGCAAATCGCTTCGCTTGAGGAAGCATTTCGATTCGCTACGGCAATCGTAGCCAGCGGATTCGCTCCGCGAGGAATGGAAAAGCCTGAAGCCGTGCTGGTAGCGATCCAGCTCGGAGCCGAGATCGGACTGACGCCGATGGCAGCACTTCAGAATATCGCCGTCATCAACGGTCGCCCTTCAATCTACGGTGACGCCGCTCTTGCTCTGGTGCGAGCCAGTGGTGAACTGGTAGCGTATTCCGAGGAGGAGGTCGGAGAGGCAGGGAAGGACACGCTGGGAGTAAAGGTCACGGTGCAGCGCAAGGGATTTGAGCCAGCTTCCGAAGCCTTTACCGTTGGAGATGCCAAAAGCAGCAAACTCTGGGGCAAGTCCGGTCCGTGGACTGACTATCCAAAAAGGATGCTGAAGTTCCGCGCTCGTGGGTTTATTCTTCGCGATCAGTTCGGTGACATTCTCAAGGGTCTCAAGACGATGGAGGAAATCAGGGACATTCCAGAAGAGAAGAACGTCACGCCGCTAGCCGACAAGGTCTCAGGCGGACTTAGTTCGGCAATCAACCAGTAAACCAACATGAAGAACGACAACGAAATTAAAAACGAAGCAGTCATCAACGCAGCGACAGAGCAGTTCCGCTCGCTCCTCGAATCACATTTCATCGCTATCTCTAAAGCAGCGGAAGAATCCTTTATTGACGACGAGAACCAAAGTGAGCCAAAGGCAAAAGCCGCAATCTCGGTTGAGTGGGATGCGCTGGCAACGGCTCCAAAGATCAGCGTGAAGATTAGCTGGAGCGCACGCTTTAAGGATGAATCGGAGACCGAGATTGATCCTCTGCAAACCAAACTCGGCCTGAATGAGGTGGGAGATGAATGATAAAACAATTATTGAGTGGTTGGCAAAACAACTCGATCAGTTTGACACGACTGGATTGCGAGATCTTCGATTGACTATTGATTCACGAGGCACATTTAGTTTTCTTGCGTGGACTGATAATCTTAACCGAGTGGAGGTTGGATATGGAGAGAATATTGCCGAGGCGTTTGATAATTTGCGGAAACGTATTCCGCACCCAAGCGAACTTGCAAAAATAAAGCGAGCACAGGCAGCGCGTCTAATCACTGAAGCAGCAGCAATCGAGATGGAGGAAGTGTCATGATTCAAGAATCCATCGAAGCCTACCATGCGAATCAGGCGGTGTCGCACTCGAAGCTAGAAACATTCCGTCGGCGTCCGGCTTTGTATTACAAGAAATACATCCAGAAGTCTCTGCCAGAGATCGAGCCAAGCGCAGCGTTCAGAATCGGAAGCGCAGTTCATTGCTCGGTGCTGGAGCCGATAACATTTATGGGTCGCTACGCTGTTAAGCCAGAGGGAATTGACCGGCGAACGAAGATTGGCAAGGAAGACTATGCAGCGTTTGAGACAGGCGCGAACGGCAAGACGATTATTTCAGGCGAGGATCTCAGTCTCGTTCAGTCAATGACGGAAGCGGTCCGAGACAATCCAATCGCAGCGCAGCTCCTTGAGAATGGCACTCCAGAAATTAGCTGGAGGACAGACGGAAAGATCTCTCTGCAATGCCGAACCGACTGGTTCTCTCAGACCGGTTGCGAACTGACGAATGGTCGAGGATACATTGTCGATCTCAAGACGATTGATTCACTTGACGACTCCTATCGAGGATTCGAGCGAGCCGTATTCTCGTATGGTTATCACCGGCAGGCAGGATTCTATCTTCCGCTCGTAACTGAGAAGCTCGGAACGCCAATCCATGATTCGTACTTCATCGCAGTTGAGAAGTGTGAGCCCTTCGGCGTTGCGGTCTATCGCCTCTCGGATGAAGCCGTAGCCTGTGGACAGGACGAGACGATCAAGGATCTCCAGCGACTAAAGAGTTGCATTGAATCGGGCGTGTGGCCGAACATTGATCCAGTTGTTCGCAGCGTCGAGCTTCCCAAGTGGTACACCAAGGAGGAACAATGACACGCTTATTCAAACGCTTCTGGCAAAGTCTTCCGCTCTATTCGAAGAAGCACGTTGATGAACAATGGTGCGACGGATTCTTTCGAGGACTCTCAAGCGGTCGTAACGAGACAGGACTAACCAGAGACATTAAAGGACGATTTAAAAAACTTCCTCACGACTAATGATTATTCAAATTCCGGTAAGTAAACAAAATCCGAGCATTGATTATATGATTTCGGTTATGGAAGCTGCAAAACAAGGTCTCGACATTCAAGTCATGGGTCGCGCAAGTGGTGACTGGAAAGACACTCAGATTCCTAACTGGGACTGGAACTCATTTAATTTCAGGGTCAAAATATATCAATGATTCATAATGCTACCGATACAATGAAAGCCGTATTGTTTATGTTTGAAAAACATAAGGACATGGCATCAGAAAAAAACATTCCATTAACAAAAGGGAAGGCAGATTCTGTTTGTCGGAACAAAGTTTTAGATTCCGAAAAACAAGAGTTTCTAAAATTACACAACGAAGGACTATTCATTGATGACATTGCAGCGAAGACTTCCCGATCAACTACCTCAATTCGGAAATACTTAATTTCAGTTGGTATTTTTAACAGAAAGAGAACTAACCAAAAATCAAAATGACTATTGCTTTTATTACCATCGCGTTCGTTGCGCTGTTCGTCGGATTTGTTATGGGACTGATGGCGAAAAACAAAAACCCTTACGACGACGATCTATGAATATTGAGTTTAAAGTTACTGGAACACCAAAGGGACAACCAAGACCGCGAGCTTTCGCACGCAAGATGGGAAACAAGTTTGTCGCTCGCGTTTATGACTCCGATGTAGCTGATGAATGGAAAGGACAAGTTGATCGTGCGATCAATCAAGCAGCAGGAGACTGGAGATTAATTGAATCAGAACCGCTTGAAGTTATAATGACGTTCTATATCTCACGCCCAAAGAGTCATTTTCGCTCTAACGGAGAACTGAAGGCAACGGCTCCAAGGAACTGCACGGCGAAGCCAGATATCGACAACCTTGCGAAGCTCGTGCTGGATCGAATTACTCGATCTGGAAAGATTTGGCGTGATGACGCACAAGTTTGCTCCATTGCTATTACGAAATTTTATTGTGAATCATCTGGTCGCGGCGTATATGTATATATTTGTGGAGGATCTGATGAACTGGCTTAATATCAAAACCTCAATGCTCCGAGCTTCCGAATTCATCGGATCGGAGCCAGTCGCTCGCGCAACATGGCTATCTGTTATCACCTATTCAGTCGAGCAGGAGAACGGCGGACGAGTTGCTAACTGCAAAAGCTGGAAGGATCGACAGTGGCAGCAGATCTGCGGTGTAACGCTTGATGAGATTAATGCGTCATCGCCTCTTTTAGTTTGGGAAAATAACGATCTGCTGGTGTGGTTGTATCCTGTTCAGAAAGAAGCTGAAATAAAGGTGAAGCGCGAAGCAGGGCAACGAGGCGGGAAGGCTGTGACCCAAGCAAAAGTTGAAGCTGCGCGAACCAATGGAGCGAAGCATAACCCAAGCTCAACCCAAGCTGAAGCCAAGCTGAAGCCAAGCTGCAACCCAACGGAATTAGAAGGAGAAGGAGAAGGAGAAGGAGAAGGAGAAGGAGAAGGAGAAAGGAAGAATACAGTTGGTCGCGTCAGCAAAGCTGCGCTCCCCGACGACACTTGGATTTCTTCGTTGAAATCAGATTCGGCATACGTCGGAATCGCAGTCGAAGCCGAAATTGGCAAATGCCGACGCTGGTGTGAGACAAATCGCAAGCAACCGAGCCGACGCAGGATCATCAACTGGCTGAATAGGGTCGAGAAGCCCGTTTCTTTCCACGCTACGGGCAAATCTCAGCCAAACCTATACTTGCCCCCAGACTTCGACTGGAAAGCCCGTATAAGCAGCAAATGGCCTATCAGCGAGTTTCCGAATCGTCCGAATTGGGAAGGCGGCGAATGGAGCGACGTTCCGATGGATCGCAGACAGGAAATTCAGACAATATCAACTGCTAACACACAAAATGAATGAGCTACACCTTTTTGCAGGAGCAGGCGGAGGAATCCTCGGCGGCATCCTTTGCGGACATACCTGCGTCTGTGCTGTCGAGATTGAACCTTACTGCCGAAAAGTCCTACTTCAACGCCAGCGAGACGAAATGCTCCCAAAATTCCCAATCTGGGACGACGTACGGACCTTTGACGGAAAGCCATGGCGAGGCCGGGTTGATGTCATCAGCGGTGGCTTCCCATGTCAGGACATTAGCGCAGCGAATCAGAACGCGGCAGGGATTGATGGGGCCCGGAGCGGCCTATGGAAATCAATGGCGAGAATTATTAGTGAAGTGGTGCCCCGCTACGTCTTCGTGGAAAACTCACCTTTGCTTGTGGGAAGAGGTCTTGCCGTGGTGCTTGGTGACCTTGCCTCAATGGGGTATGATGCAAGATGGTGTGTGCTGGGAGCTGTTGATTGCGGAGCCCCCCACCGGCGAGATAGATGCTGGATTAGGGCAGAATTGGCCAACGCCAAGGGCCAGCGCGATTGCGGCCAGCGCGAGCATGGAAACTGTGTCGCATATCAAGAATCCGCGTGGCAATCTAGAGGAAATAGTATATACGCGGACATGGCCAACGCCAACGGCTCACAACGCCAAGGATGGAAATTATCCAGCGGAAGCCACGCTGAACACTCCCACGCTGACACACGAGGCCGCTGGTGGTATAGCGACCCCGCCGATTTACCTGAATCCGGATTGGGTCGAGTGGTTAATGGGGTGGCCGATCGGGTGGACAGACTTAAAGCCATTGGAAACGGCCAAGTTTCAATTGTGGCAGCAGTCGCATGGAAAAGATTAACTAACAAAAATGAGTGATATGGTAATTATGTGTGATAACAAAATCTTGCACTTAATTTGGCCGCATCACGCTTGACAAAATAATCATATAACACGAAACGAATCGCGTGAGCAGCACCGGCAACAAACCAAAAAACATCAGCGGCCACGCTTGGGCTAAGCATCTGCGCTTGAACGCACAGCTTACCCGTGGCGGCAAACGGAGGATCAAATCGTGCAAAATGAATCAGACAGAGATCGAAAAGAGCTAGAGGCATTGCGCCTTGCTGCGAGATCGACACGCTCGATCAATCAGCTTTTGGTGCATCGTAAAAGTATCATCGGAGAATACAACGAACGGGTGAAGCGTCTGCGCCGGATTAATGGCGCAATCCAGCAGCAAGAGCAGATAGGATCGCTTGCTCTTGATGGGCTTGATTCAATCAGTCTCAACGACGATGATATGGCATTGATTCATAATCCGCTCGACGGACTCTGATCGTGGTAACGTACACGCTCAATAAGACTGCGGTCGCTCGTACGTCGTACGATGGTGCGAGCGACTCTGCCAAACTCATGGCGGAGATCTTTGAGCGACTCGCAGAGTTAGATGAGATCAAGTACGACGCTGGGGCAAACCTAGTGCGCCGACTCGCGACGCTTGCCGACCTGTCTCCTGCGGGATATAGGATCGTCATCGCGGTCGGAGGTGGCAACACCGAGGCACTTGTTGGATCGTATGAGGATCAGAGCGACGGGCGTGGGCTGACTCGTCAGGCAATCCACTGGCAGTGGCAGGATGTGTGTCGGCGCATCGGATTTGTGTTCCCAGAACTGGTCGCCACGCTCCAGCACTACCGCGAGACGGTACACCATCATGAGGGCGCGATCAGCGCAGCAGATGGCCTACGATTGGCT
>Ga0222712_10001960_pt1 | contig 24448 bp, 21 predicted proteins | sample C33_657DmetaG_FD_165043 | JGI IMG/M metagenome (GOLD analysis project Ga0222712, IMG submission 165043) | Estuarine water microbial communities from San Francisco Bay, California, United States - C33_657D | ecosystem: Environmental > Aquatic > Marine > Unclassified | place: USA: California... | reverse complement strand
TGGCGAGATTGAAGCACTTCGCACCTATGTCAAGAAGACTAAGAAGTATGACGGTTTTCGCAAAGTAGATTTCAAGTGGTCAGCCGGCGATGGCACCGAATTTCCTAAATTGTCAGTAAAGGTTCGTAAAGAGCTAGTCGCATTTGGCCACCCTGATGAAATTAAAGTTGATGAAAATGGCGTAGTTGGCGGTGGCATTCATTTACGCCCTGAACAAGTTAACGAGTTAGTAGCAGAACGTGGTGACGACGTAGTTTTCTTTGATGGTCGCAATGCATTTGAAGCCAAGATCGGTAAGTTTAGAAATGCCATCGTCCCTGATGTTGAAACTTCGCGCGACTTTGTCGCCGAAATTGAAAGTGGTAAATACGACCACTTAAAAGATAAGCCGATTGTTACTTATTGCACCGGCGGCATTCGTTGCGAAGTTCTCTCTGCGGTAATGAAAACTCGTGGCTTCGAAGAGGTTTACCAAGTAAAGGGCGGAATCGTTCGTTACGGAAACAAGTACGGTGATGACGGCTTATGGGATGGCTCGCTCTACGTATTCGACGATCGCATGGCAATGGATTTCTCTTCTAAGGCAAAAACTATTGGTGAATGCGAATCTTGCGAAGCGCCAACTAAAATCTTTGTTAATTGCTCAAATATTGCTTGCCATAAGCTGGTTTTGCTCTGTGAAGCATGCGCTGCAAAAGATCGCTCAAATGGCTGCGAGCATGACTTATCGAAAAAGCGCGATACCTCCCTTATCGGCTAACTGAACCGCTTGGCTTAAGAATGACCGAGTTTAAAACAGAGGTAATTAAGCAGTTAAAACGGGAACTCCCCAAGTTGGGCAATCATAAGAAAGCCATCGGGGCCCAGGCTTATATGAAAGATATTGCTCCTTTTTTGGGTGTGATGACACTAGAGCGCCGATCGCTAGTTAAGTCAATCCTTAGTGAATTGCCGGTACCCACCTCAGATGAATTAGCTGAAACTGTTCGCGCGCTTTGGAAGTTAGAAGAACGTGAGTACCAATACGTCGCCAACGATATCCTCGGCAAATACCACATGCAGTTGGATAAGAAGTTCCTGGCAGATCATTGCGAGTACCTGATAAAAACTAAGTCGTGGTGGGACACAGTTGATGGTTTAGGAAGCGCAGTTGTTTCACCTCTAACCATGAAATACCCCTCCGAATCTCTTATGCGAAAGTGGAATAAGAGTTCTGATATTTGGTTAGTGCGCGCTTCAATCCAACATCAGCGTGGCCGCAAATTTGAGACAGATATTGATCTGCTCTTCGAACTATGCGCGCCACATGTGGCAGATAAAGAGTTTTTCATCGCAAAAGCAATTGGGTGGGCACTTCGAGATTTATCGCGCATAGATAATCGCGAAGTTATTAGATTCTTGGCCGAACATCTAGATTTAAATTCAGTTGCAGTTCGCGAGGCTAAGAAACTTACGAAGTAACTGCATCGCGAATCATGCGGATATAGAACTTATTTGCGACCCTAGTACTTGGTTTTGGCTCGCCCATCGCAACAAATCCTAATTTTTCATAAGCTGCAATTGCTGGAAAGTTATCTTCCCAAACGCCTAACCCCTGACGCTGCCAGCCCTTATCTTGCGCATGTTTATCAACAAATTTCATCATGGCTTTCAAGAGTCCAACTCCACGATTATTTGGAGAACTCCAACAGCCGCCGACCCAGGCAGTTGCACCAAAATCACCAACTAGATTTTCAACCGTCATGATTGCACTATCAACACCATCGGCTGAAGCCACTATGTAGTTGAGCTTTTCAAACTTGGCTCGCCACTGCGCTTCGGTTTCCGCGCTTTCAGTTTCTAAATTTCCGCCGAAAGCATGAGCGCTATCTCTCAAAGAAGCTAACCGCAATTCTCTAGCTCGAGCCCACTGATCAGCAGTTAGTAGTTCTACTCTGATATTCACGACGCAATCATAAACCCATACCTGTGCGTGAGTAGACTCAATCGGTGATGGCCAACTGGACTAAGGCGATAATCAAGCATCGTTTTTCAGTTGTGACTACTTGGCTTTTGCTCATTGTTATCGGTGGTTTTGCAGCAACTAATTTAAATCAGCATCTAACTACTTCGCTGTCTGTGCCAAGTAGTGAATCGGCAAAAGCGCAAGACATACTGCTTATCAACTTCGATGAGAATCTCGAAGGTGGTTTCACGATTTTCTTTAAGTTCAAGCAAGCCAATGAATCAGAAATCTCCGAATACAAGGCAAGAATTTCTGCAGCAGTCGCTGAGATCCCGACAGCTCGAATAACACAAATGCGAGCAATTTCAGGTGTGCTCTTTGCCAGCGTAACTACCAATTACTCACTTACAGAGGCTGCGAAATACACCGCCGCCCTGCGCGAATCACTGAGAAAACAAGGGCTGCCTGAAGCAATGGTCACTGGCCCGCCTGCGATAAATAGCGATGTTTCACCAGTCCTAGATCAAGACTTACATCGCGGTCAATTGATTGCAATAATTTTGGCGCTACTACTTTTGCTACTGGTTTTAGGCCTCTCGTGGGCAGTCCTGCTGCCCTTTATTTTCGCAGCGGCCACAATTTCACTATCGCTTTCATTGATCTACTTGATTGCTCAGAAGTTCTTAATGGTTTTATATCTACCTAATATCGTTGAGTTGATAGGGCTGGGATTAGCAATCGATTACTCACTCTTGATTTTGTATCGCTTCCGGCGTGAATTACAAATAAGTGAGAATTCAGATATTAACGTTGCGATAGAGCGCACCATGAATAGCGCCGGGCGAACTGTTATGACTTCTAGCCTTACTGTTGCATTTGGATTAGCCACTTTATTGTTATTACCAATTCCGTTTATGCGCTCACTTGGAATTGCTGGATTGCTCGTGCCGTTGGCATCGCTGATCGCCTCGCTTACTTTGCAACCAGCACTGCTTTCCTACTTTGGAAGATATTTCGCTACGCTAAATAAATATCCCGGGCTTTTAGCTAATCGAGAATTTGAAAACAACTCTTGGGCCAAAGTTGCTCGCCTCTCAGTAAAATGGCCAAAGCGAGTTTTTGCTATTTCACTGACTTCTCTTTTGTTATTGGGCTCTGGTGCTTTCTGGTTACAACTAACCCCCAGCGCACTGACTGCCCTGCCACAGAATCTAGAGTCAGCTAAAGCACTCTCATTAGTAACAAGTAGTGCTGGGCCAGGTGTAATCACGCCTGCTGTAATCATGGTGGATTTTGGTAAGCCTGGTTTAGCTACTGCTGCCAGCACATCTGCTGCTCGAAAAGCGTTAACAGCCAAACTAAGTAAAGATCCTGAAATATTTATTGTGGCCACAGATGTGACTTCAACATTTGTTGATTCAACAGGTCAATTTATGCGTATCTTTGTAATCGGCAGACACTCACTTGGTGCCCCTGAAACCCATGATTTAGTTGATCGAATACGCACAAAACACCTATCTGACAAGGGTTTCCCGGCTGGCACCAAGTTTTATCTAGGTGGGCCGCCAGCTCAGGGCGCTGATTTATTAGATCGGATTACTACCTATTTCCCATGGCTAATTGGTCTCGCGCTGCTACTTACTTATTTCTTACTTCTGCGTGCATTTAGATCTATTTGGTTACCACTTAAAGCAATTGCACTTGGTTTGATTTCGGTCGCAGTAGCAATTTCGGCAATCGTCTGGGTCTTTAGGTATTCAATCGGATCAGCTTGGCTCAGCACTTATCAAATAGATCAAGTTGAGATCTGGGCACTGGTATTTCTGCTCGTGGTTCTTTTTGGAATCTCGATGGATTACGAAGTCTTTTTGGTTTCCAGGATGCGCGAAGCAATTGATCGAGGCGCAACCAATGACGATGCAATCGTCGAGGGAATGGCCGATACCGGTCGAGTTGTTACCGCCGCAGCTTTAATATTTGTTGCAGCAGTCAGTGGCTTAGTTGGCGGACATTTCTTGGGCTTACAACAAATAGGTATTGGGTTAGCCGTTGGTGTGTTTATTGACGCCACCTTAATTCGCGCTTTCTTGCTACCAAGTTCGATGGTTTTGCTCGGTAAATACAACTGGCGAACAAAGTAAAACCCCGCCTCTGTGCAAGACGGGGTATTACTTGTATTTGTCCCGAATGTAAAGCTACTTCACAACTTCAATCATGAAGTGAACAGATGGCAGCTGGTATCCAAGCGCTAAACCAGCGAAGTCACGATCTGAAGAAAGAATCGGAACCATTCCATAAGGTGTGTTAGCAAACGATGGTTGCTGGGTATACAACAATGGATGTAGATCAATTGTGTGGAAACCAGGTTTACCGGTTGCGGTTATGTGAATGACCATAAAACCATTTGAGTTAAAGCCGCAGCCATAACCAATGTAGTTGTTGTCATAAGTGACGGCTCGGGTGTTATCTAGCTGAGTCCAACCGATTCCGCGCATGCTGATGGTGATGGTCTCGCCAGCCTTGAATTTATAGGTCGGAGTACCTGCGCCACCTTTAGCGATAGCCGCTGCTGAGCCTGAATTATCAGCCTTTGCGATGCCCTCAGTAATTACTTTGCCGTTCTTATCTAGGAACTTAACGATGCTCTCTTGAACATAGAACGAGGCCTGAGCTTCGATCACATCGCCCTTTTTGAGCTGAATAACATGCCAGCCACCTAGGTGATCTGGAATTGTTACTTCTTGGTTAACCGAAGAACCAGTTACGTCAACAGTTGCTAATGGAATTGAGTTATATGCCCAGCAAGTTCCTGTGCAGTTAACTCTATTGCCAACGACTGAAGCCCAAACTATTTGATGTGTACCAGTTGAAGTTAAGCCAGTTGCCTTAAAGGTGGTCTTAGTTAATACCGGGCCATGATCAGTTGAAAGAGTTGCAACCGCTTTAGTATTTGGATCTAAACCAGCATCAGACAAAGTGGTTCGTTGTGAAACTGTGGGCACGTAATTCTTAGGCAAAACCAGATATGGCTTGGTTGAAGGAGTTCCCTTAGTAATTGTGAACTTTGCAACGCCACCATTTGCAAATGGCACTGGTGATTGCAAGACATTTAGGTACTGAAAGGTAATAGCATCTTTAACAACAACGAAGTGATCGCCAAGTTCACCTGATGCACGAACGACCACTTTGGCAGTTCCGCGAGTCCAGAGTGCCTGCATTTCACCGGCATAACCGTTGTCCCAATGCACCGCAGCACCTGCTGTGTAGAGAGAGGCACCCATTCCGGTATATGTAACAGTAACTGGAGTTCCGATAGGGCCACTCTTTGGTGAGATTGAAACAGTACGAGTCATTTGAAATCCGCCGTGTGCTACGGCAACGCCCTCTTTAACTAGATAGATATCGTGAACGCCACCAAAATCACTTGGCACTTTACCTTTAAAGCTAAATGCACCACTTGCATCAGTTTTAATAGCACCGATATTTACATTGAACTTGCTGTATTTCACGCCTAGGTAATTAACACTATTTGGCTGAATATCTGTTACCCAAGTACCTTCTGAGGTACTCCAAGTAAGTGTGTAATCGGTGTTTGCGGCTAACCCACTGCCTGCAATCGTCAAAGCCTCACCGACAACACCTTGTTGAGGTGTGACAGCTACGTTAGACATGACGGCTGGAATGGCAAATGCTGCGGATTTTTCAGCGGTAAATGGCAGTGGTGCCACATCAGGAATACCGACAGGTGCAACAAGATTTATTGGAATCACTGGATTTGTATCAGCGCCACTTGCTGCTGACATCATCGCTATGGGCAAAATCGCCGCGATGGCTACTGCAATTACTTTCTTATTCATTTCTATAACTTCTTTCTCCGAGTTAAGCGCTACTTTCTCAGAACTTGGTTTCTTGAGTTACGGAGGCAATTACTCAAGAAACCAAGTTCGTCGAAACTGATTTTTAGTACTTGGGCGTTATGCCTTAGGTGGTGCAAACAGGGTCAGTTGTGAAGCAGGCATGAAGTTTGATTGCCAAGTTCCGATAGGACCGGCAATTGGAGTTGCTAGCTTTACAGTCTTGTAATAGCTAATTCGTTCCATTACATACTTGCCATCAACTTTTTGCTTTACGCCATCAACTGTTTTGATAACTAGCTTTGTGGAAAGAACCTGGATTGAAGTCTGAGGCTTGGCAATCATGGTTACTTTGTAACTAATTAGACCGAGAGTGTTGTATTGATTAGCGGCAGTACCAGTACGTAGCACGCCAGTCCAGAATGAGGCACCACTGTGGTTGCCATAAGACATAGTTATTGGTGTAGCAACACCAGCAACTTCGATATATGCCTTTTCCACGTTTTTTGAATCAAGAACTGCGCCGCCAAGATCTGAGTTATTACCGTAGACGCGGAAAACAATTCCTTGACCGACGATAAATTCTGAAGTTATTGCGCAGCTAACACCAAAGCGTGGTGCTAGAACACCTGAAGTGCCGCTTGCAAGAACAGTGTCCACATACATATGAATTGGTGAAACAACACCCTGTACTGGAACGCCGACCTTTACTGTTAGTGGCGCTGAATCAACTGACACGAAAGCTTCAGCATCAGTAGGTGAGAAAGATGCTGAAAGCACTGTTGCCCCGCCAGCTGCTGGCACCCATGAACACTTGGCAACAAAAGGAGCCACGGTAGTTGTGCTGATCGCATCACAACCAGCAATGGCAAGACCTGCGGCGGAAAACTTAACTTTGCCAGCAGCACTTGCAGTGGCAGTAATGATGGCTGGATCTAGTCCGAAAGTGGCATTTCCGCCGGTTACTACCAAAGTAGGTGTTGCTGGAGCTGCATTTGCTGAAGTTCCAGTAACTGCACCACCAACTATTGCTAGCGAGCTAATTACTAAGCCCGAGATGATCTTTCTCATTTACTTGCTCCTTTTAGTTAGGTGAAACATTTGATTGTTTGGATTTAAAGTTATTTTGTGGTGATCTCGCCAGTAAGAGTTATGGTCAAAACACTCGATTCACTCGCGCCAGCAACGGCTGATTTAATGTTGAAATAACCAACAGCCTTTAACTTTCCGGTAGCGCCCGCAAACTTTCCAGTTCCGCTATTTACAACTGCAAAGCCAGTGATATTGATTGTGGTAGGTGCTGCGCCATCTTCGGCGCAAACTTTTGCGGAAGTATCGAAAGTAACTTTGATGCTGCTACTGCCGCCACTAATTACGCCGACTCCATCAAGACCAGCACATTGAGTTGATGGCGCTGATGATCCACTTCCAGAGAGTGAATCCATTCCGAAAATTGCACCATTGCCATCGCCACTTACTGAAGTTGCTCGAACATCGTAATCACTCCAGATGATTGACATCTTGCCTTTGTAAGTGCCATTGAAAGCGAATTTATTTGAAGCTACAGCTGGAGTTGTGGCCGCTGTTGTTGGTTTTGCAGTTGCTGATGCGGTTGGTTTTGCCACTGGCTTAGTAGTTGTGTAGCCAGTTGGACACTTTGGCTTAGCTGCAGTTACTTTCTTTACGACGGTGCCTTTGTAGCAAGTAATAGTTTTATTAGCTGCGCTAGCACTGGAAACACCACCTAGCACTAGGGATAGCGTGGCTATGACAACTGCAAACTTCCTTGCTTTCGAATTCTGAATGGAATTCATTTTCTTGCCTCATTCTCTCCGTAAATAAATACTTATTTATAAGAGAATTTTGGCACTCGAAAAAATCAACTTACTTAAAAAGCTGAGGGGTAACCCTTTCAAGAGTGATCACTAGATCACAGCGCGATAGTTAATTCAAAGAAGTATTTAAAATGAGGGATAACACTCAGCAGAATAAATTAGAAAATTTGCTATTTAAGAAAAAGCAATTAAGCAGATGGAGATTTTGTAGCAGTTGGCTTCTTGCTTGGCTTAATTGGCTGTGCTGGTTTTACCGGTGGAGTTGGCGCTGGCGCCGGTGTTGGTTTAATTGGCTTTAAACCTGGTTTAGCTACAGCTGCCATAGCAGCGTTACGCACCGCAATTGCCGAATCCATTTCGATTTTTCCAGCAGCGTTGGCAGCTTTCTTTTCTTTTGCTGTGGCTGCAGCAGTTACGGCTGCAAGGGTGCGTGCCTTGATTGCATCGGCATCACTTTTGAATTTAGAAGCAATGTCATTACGTGCCTGCTCAGCAGCTTTTACAGCTAGATTCCAATTCTGCATTGCTAATTTAAAGTTCTCTTGCTCCGCTTTAAGTGCAACGTTCCAATTAGCTAGTGCAGTCTTGTATTGCTGAAACGCTAATTGGTAGTCGCTCTGAGCATCAGCTAGCGCAGTATTTGTCGAAGCAAAAAGCGAAGTCGCAACAAGTGCGATTAATACGAGGCGCTTTTTCATCTTCGACCTTTCCATAGCCCGTCCCTGGGATGAGATAAGGATGCGGGATAACTTTGTGAAATCCGTGTGAATCTTAATGATTTCACGAGTGAAATGGGTTAACTGGCCTACCTGCCCTATCCATTGAGTGCTTAACGAACTAGCCTTACCGACATGTCTGAACGGCCAAAGGTCTTAGTAATCGATGACGAGCCAGGTGTCCGCGATCTAATTAGCGAGGCGCTGAGCCTCTCTGGGATTACCGCAGTGTCGGCAGCCGATGGACTTGAGGCGCTCTCGTTCCTGCGCCGCGAAAAATTTGATCTCCTAATTCTGGATATAAATATGCCAAAACTAGATGGCTTAGCTTTGCTCGAAAAATTACGCAGTGAAGGAATGTCAGTTCCAGTTCTAATGCTCAGTGCTCGCGCTGATAAGGCTGACATTAATCAGGGCTTGCGAATTGGTGCTGATGACTATTTAACTAAACCTTTTAGCATCGAAGAATTGGTATTGCGCGTGAAAGCGATTATGCGCCGTAGTAAAGGTGAAGTTACCGAAGTAAAAGTGCTTACCTGCGGGCCGATCTCAATGGATTTTTCGAAATATTCAGTTAAGTTCAATGATCAGCTGGTTGATCTATCCCCGACTGAATTCAAGTTGCTAGAGCAATTGATCCTTAATCGCGGGAATGTGGTGACTAAAGAAACTCTGCTTTCTGAAGTTTGGGAGATAGATTTCAAGAGCAGCTCTACAGTGGTTGATACCTATATCTCTTACTTACGCAAAAAACTACATATCGATGGCTTCGATGGAATTAAAACGGTTCGTGGCATTGGTTTTCAGATTGTCGCTGATTAATGAAGTTGCAGACTCGCCTTACCGCACTTGTATCAGCGATTATTATTTTGATTTCAGCCGCAATTGGTCTTTTTGCAATCAGTATCACCGAAAACAGCGAAATTGGCCGAGTCGATTCAATTCTTTCTACGGCCGTGAATCAATTGGTTGAAACTCAGGATGAACCACTTTCCCTTGCCTTGCTTTTGGCAGACCAAAGTGACTTGAAATTCACAGTTGCATACATCTCTGCGGCACGTGAAATAACTGCACTTAATCAAAGTTCTGGCGATTTACAAAGCGTTCCAACTGACCAAGATTTATCAGCAGCTAGAACTGAGGGTTTAACGCTAGAAATCGACGGCGTTAATCGCATTAGAGCAATTGCGTTACCAGATGATGAGTTCTTGGTTCTCTCGGTTTCACTTGCGGATATCAAGACGGCTAAAAGCCAAAATATCCGATACCTATTTCTCTTCACGCTAGCAATGGTTCTCCTCGGTATCTCGGTTTCAAATTACCTATTCCGCCGTGACAATGAGTTAAATGAAGTTGTCAATTCACTACAGAAGAATCAAGACAGTATGCGTGAGTTCCTTGGCGATGCCTCGCATGAACTGCGCACCCCACTGACTGTAATTAAGGGTTATGTAGAGTTATTGAGTAAAAATAAGACGCAAGCACCCGAAATTAGGTCTGGTTACTACGACCGAGTTGGTCATGAAATTGAGCGCATGCAAGCTCTAATAAATGATTTGTTACTGATTGCTGAGTTAGAAGATCAAACACCGGTTGCACCTGAAATCATTAATTTCTCTCGTGAAGTTTCACATTTAAGTAATGACTTAAAAACCTTGCAACCTATGCGTCCAATAGAGACCAAGATCGAGCCAGGAATTCTGGTTAATATCTCGCATAATTACGCACAGCAGATGTTGGCTAATATATTTGCCAATCTTCGTCGACATACCCCGGAAAACTCAGAGGTGATAATTTCTTTGATTACAGCCGGCAATAAGGCAGTGCTAACAATTTCTGACTCAGGTTCGGGATTACCCGACGAGGTATATAAGTCTGGTATTCAATATTTTCAGAGATTTGATCGTTCTCGCTCACGCGAATCGGGCGGCAGTGGTTTAGGCATGACAATTATGAAACGAATTATTGAAAATGCCGGAGGTTCGATTGAACTTCGCAAAAGCAAATTCGGCGGCCTTGAGATTGAAATTAATTTACCAATTAGCCGTGACTAGCCTAGTTATCTAAATAGTTAGTTAATTACTCCGGTTGCAAGTAAAACCAATAAGAGTGAGCCAAGCCCAATTCGATAAATAATAAATGGCGCAAAACTCTTGGTGGAAACGAACTTGAGCAACCAAGCAATAACTGCGTATCCAATTACAAATGCGATTCCGGTTGCTATCAGGGTTTCAGGAACTGTGAAAACACTAGTTTCGCTACCACCACCTATTGCGCCTTTAAGTTCATATAAACCGCTACCAAATACCGCCGGCAGAGCTAACAGGAATGAATAGCGGAGAGCTGCTTGGCGGCTATATCCAAGAAAACGACCCATCGCAATCGTGGCACCAGATCTAGAGACACCGGGGACAAGTGCGAGTGACTGCGCAATTCCATACAACAGGCCATCGCGCACATTTAGCTTAGTTAGATCGCGAGCACTCTTTCCATATTTATCTGCGATACCGAGAATTACACCGAAGATAATCAAGGTACTTGCGATCAACCAAAGTGAGCGGAAGTCGTTCGTGATTATGTCTTTGCCTAAGTAACCCAAGACGCCGATTGGCAAGCTGCCGACAATGATTAACCAACCCATACGGGCATCTGACTTTTCACTTGAGCTCAGGGTTGGACGTTTTGTGATCTGTCGAAACCAAGCCGAAATAATCTGCTTAATATCGTTGCGAAAGAAAATTAGTACCGCGAGCTCGGTGCCGATTTGGGTAATCGCCGTGAATCGAGCCCCTGGATCCTCGGCAGTTCCGAAGAGTGCTCCAGCAATTCGGATATGCGCACTAGATGAAATTGGTAGAAACTCAGTTAACCCTTGCAGGACACCTAAGAAAATCGCTTCGAACAAGGCAGCCCCTAAAGTTAGTTTGAATTAGAACCCCATCTTATCGAGGGATCTCCTCTAAACTCTGGAATTGTGAATGATTACGAGGCCGAGGTTCAAGAGCGTTGGGGCGATACTGCTGCTTTTGAACAATCTAAAACACGCACTTCCAAGTATTCACATGCAGATTTTGCTGCAGCCAAAATAGATCAAGAAGCGGTTACTGAAAGATTCGCAACTGCATACGGAAATGGCGTTGATTTCAACTCTGCCGAAGTCCAAGCAATGGTGGTCGCTCACCGAGAAGCTATTTCTAAATGGTTTTATGAATGCAGCGTAGAAATGCAGCGTAATTTAGCCTTGATGTATATCGGTGATGAACGCTTTAAGAAGTATTACGACGGCCGAGTTCGCGGCTTAGCGCAATATGTGCACGATGCCATAATGGCGCAATAACTAAATCCTCAGAAGTAAAGCGCTCTGCTCCCATAATTTGACCGCTAAGTCAGCATCGGTTGCTTGTTCATGTGTGGCACCAGGTTTGCGAAGATCGTAATATTCGCCTAATTGCCAATCAGTTCCAGCTTCGCCTTCAGCAATCCAAATCATTTGATCAGCTCCAGCATCAGGTGTAATCATGGGCAATGTCGGCTTGCCATCAGAGTGATAAACCTTGTGGAAGGCACTTTCAGGGTCGGAAGCAAAGTTAGTTGAAACAACGCCCGGGTGAAATGCAACAGTGTTGATCCCAGCAGAGCGATAACGGCGGTCTAACTCTTTAATAAATAAAATGTTGCAAAGTTTGGCTGTGCCGTAGGCGCGTTTCTCATCATAGTTATTCTCATTGTTTAAATCGTCTAAATCTAATTGGCCCCACATTTTATTTGTCATGCTTGATGTGTTAACAACCGTTGCTTTATTGGCAACTAACTTATCGTGAAGTAGATGTGTTAATAGAAAAGGAGCCAAGTGATTAACTTGAAAAGTTCGTTCAAAACCATCAATGGTCTTAGCAAAAGAGCCAAACATGACACCAGCATTATTAGCCAGGACATCAATTGCTTCATATTTATTGATTAGAGATGCAGCCAGTTTTGCCACTTGATCAAGATCTGAAAAATCTGCAATCTCAAATGGTGCTGATATTTCAGTTGCAATTGCCTTTGTCTTATCTGGGTCACGGCCAACAACTACAACGTTGTGGCCATGTGCTTTTAGTGTGCGAGCAGCTGCTGCACCGATGCCATCGCTGGCGCCAGTAATAACAATAGTTTTAGACATTAACTCTCCATCACTTAGGTGGCTAAAGTACCGCTGAAAATGGCATGATGAGCCTCTTAATTCACTTACTTTGAAGGGTGGCTGGCATTAATACCGATACCGCCTTGCAGCCTTCAACTCGTACTACTGACATCTTGAGTTACTCGCACGATGCCTCACATTATTTGCTTAAACCAAAGGCTATTTACACGCCTGAAACCAAAGAACAACTGGCCGAAATATTTGCACTCGCAACTGAACTTGGCATTGGCGTAACTTTTCGTTCCGGTGGCACCAGCCTTAGTGGCCAAGCGACCAGTGATGGATTTCTAGTTGATACCCGCAAGAATTTTCGCGGCATTAAAGTAGATAACCAAGGCGAGCAAGTTTCAGTTAGCCCTGGCGCAACTGTTCGAGCAGTTAATACTTCACTGGCTCGTTATAAGCGCAAGCTAGGACCAGACCCAGCAAGTGAAGTCGCTTGCACAATTGGCGGTGTTGTTGCCAATAATTCCAGTGGCATGTGTTGCGGCACTGAACAGAATTCTTATCGCACTATTGCTTCCCTAGTTTTAGTTTTGCCCAACGGATTAGTGATCGATACTGGCGCTAGCGATGCTGATGAGATTCTGCAGCAAAAGTCCCCCAACATTCATGCTGGTTTAATCGCCTTACGCGATCGTGTGCGAAGTAATCCAGATTCAGTGGCGCTAATCAATAAGTTATTTAGCATTAAAAACACCATGGGCTATGGCATTAATTCCTTCCTTGATTTTGATTCCCCAGTAAAGATTCTTGAGCACTTAGTTGTTGGCAGTGAAGGCACTTTAGCTTTTGTTGCCGAAGCCACCTTTAACACGGTGCCGGCATATTCGCACTTGGCTACCGGGCTACTGATATTTGAATCATTGGCAGATGCCACAGGCTCATTGCCCGAACTTGTTAAGGCTGGCTTTGCAGCCATTGAGCTAATGGATGCCACAAGTTTGCGCGTGGCTCAGCGTGACCCTGAAGCAACTGCTGAGCTAAAGGCGATCAAGGTAGTTAATCACGCAGCGCTATTAGTTGAGTTTCAAGAGGCAACGGATGCAGACCTGAGCCGCAAAGTGGCCGCTGTGACGCCTTTGTTTAGCACTTTGCCATTAAGCCAGCCAGCTCAATTAAGTAGTGATGCCGCCACTCGTAATCAGATCTGGCATATCCGCAAAGGTTTATATGCCGCCGTTGCTGGCAATCGTCCTTCTGGCACAACAGCGCTGCTCGAAGATATCGCCGTGCCAGTTACTGAACTCTTATCTACCTGCGAAGAGCTAATTGCGCTAATCGTAAAACATGAATACACCGATAGCGTGATCTTTGGCCATGCTCGCGATGGAAACATTCACTTCATGATCAACGAAGAGTTTGAAAACCCAGCCAAGCTGCAGCGCTATAAGTTATTTACTGAAGAAATGGTTGAGCTGGTTCTAGCACACGGTGGAACTTTAAAAGCTGAACACGGTACCGGTCGAATGATGGCACCCTTTGTGCGACGCCAATATGGTGATGAACTATATGAAGTGATGTGGGCACTCAAGCGATTAATTGATCCAGCTGGAATTTTGAATCCGGGAATTATCTTGAGTGAGAATCTAGAGACTCATCATGAGAACCTCAAAGTATTTCCTAAGATTCAAAAAGTTGCCGATAATTGTGTTGAGTGCGGATATTGCGAACCAATTTGTCCAAGTAAAAATTTAACGCTCACGCCTCGTAAACGAATTGTGATGCAACGCGAGTTAGTTCTAGCAAAAGCAGCTGGCAACACCTCGCTTGCAAACGAGATTGAGAAAGAGTTCGCCTACGATGGCACAGATACTTGCGCCGTAGATGGCATGTGCGCCACTACCTGCCCACTATCAATTAATACTGGCTCATTGGTGCGCGAACTACGCGAAGAAAAGGCTTTCCCGATAGTCAAACAAGCCTGGAAATTAGCTGCTTCTAATTGGTCGCTATTTACGCAAGCAGCCGGAGCTGCCCTAAAGATCGCAAATCTGATTCCAGGTTTCAACAGATACCCAACTGGCGGATCTATCCGCAAAGGTGCGCCAACTAATGACTTTGATGCGATCTTTTTCCCATCATGTACCGGCACGTTATTTGGAACCAGTGACTCGGTAGGCGCGTTTATGGCTCTAGCTAAACGCGCAGGTTTAAGAATTTCGATTCCGGCTGGAATTGATTCGTTGTGCTGTGGAACTCCTTGGAAATCTAAAGGTTATTCCGAAGGCTATGAAGTGATGAACAAAGCTGTCACCGATTCACTCGCAAAGGTAACCAAAGGCGAGCAAGTAACCATTGTTACTGATGCTTCTTCTTGTTCTGGTGGTTTAACCGAATTACTGGCGAGCCAGCCACACTTACGAGTAGTTGATTCAATTCAATACGTTGAAGAAAATATCTTGCCAAAACTTTCGATAACCAAAGTGCGCTCTGTCGCGCTGCACCCAACTTGCTCAACTACTTCCATGGGCATTAATGGTTCACTAACTAACTTAGCTAAGGCAATTGCAGATGAAGTATTTATCCCAGAAAATTGGGGTTGCTGCGCATTTGCTGGTGATCGCGGTATGACATTTCCAGAGCTAACGGCGTCTGCAACTCTAGAACAAGCAAATGAAATCAAAACGCGAGAAGATTCTTTTCACATCTCAGCTAACCGCACGTGCGAAATAGGCATGTCAAAGGCAACAGGCAAAAAATATCGCCATATCCTCGAAGTTCTCGAAGATATGGCGATATCTTAATTACTAGTTAGATATCGAAACGATCAGCGTTCATTACTTTGACCCAAGCAGCAACGAAGTCCTTTGCAAACTTAGCTTTATTATCATCTTGGGCATATAGCTCAGCGTAAGATCGCAGCACCGAGTTAGATCCGAAAACTAAATCTGCTCGGGTGGCCGTGAATTTAACATCACCAGTTGCACGGTTGCGAATGTTGTAAAGATTTACACCCGCTGGCTCCCAGACATAAGTCATATCGGTTAAATTCACAAAGAAATCAGGGGTTAGCGCCCCTACCTGATCAGTGAAAACACCGTGCTTTGAGCCACCATGATTTGTGCCCAGCACACGCATACCGCCCAAAAGCACGGTCATTTCAGAGGCTGTTAGCCCCATCAATTGAGCACGATCAAGTAGTAGTTCTTCAGGTGTAACCACATAATCGTTTGCTTGCCAGTTACGGAAACCATCGTGGATTGGCTCAAGTGGTGCAAATGATTCCGCGTCAGTTTGCGCATCAGTTGCATCGCCACGACCAGGAGTAAATGGAACTTCTAGTGTGTGACCGGCAGCTTTAGCAGCTATCTCAACACCAACGCCACCAGCTAAAACAATTACATCTGCAATTGATGCACCGCTCTTTTGCGCAATTGGCTCTAGTACTGAAAGCACTCGAGCTAAACGGGCTGGCTCATTGCCTGCCCAATCTTTCTGTGGTGCTAGACGAATGCGAGAACCATTAGCTCCGCCGCGCTTGTCAGAGCCACGGTATGTGCGGGCACTGTCCCATGCTGTTGTAACAAGATCAGCTACTGATAAACCAGATGCCGCAATCGCTTGCTTAACATCGCTCACGTTGTAACTCTTATTGCCGGCAGCTATTGGATCTTGCCAAATTAAATCTTCGGCCGGAACATCAGGTCCGATGTAGCGAACCTTTGGTCCCATGTCGCGGTGCGTTAACTTAAACCAAGCGCGACCGAACGCGTCATCAAAGGCTGCCTGATCTTTTTGGAAGCGCTCTGAAATTGCGCGATAAGCAGGGTCCATCTTCATGGCCATATCGGCATCAGTCATCATTGGGTTGTATTTAATTGACGGATCTTCAACATCTACTGGCTTATCTGCTTCATCAATATTAATTGGTTCCCATTGAGTTGCCCCAGCAGGTGACTTCTTTAACTCCCAGTCATACTTAAAGAGAAGTTCGAAATAACCACCATCCCATTTAGTTGGGTTAGTAGTCCAAGCCCCTTCTATTCCGCTGGTTACAGTGTCTCGACCAACGCCACGAGTGGTGTGGTTCATCCAACCAAGACCAGCCTCTTCTAGCCCAGCAGCTTCTGGCGCTGGCCCTAAGTTCTTAGCTGAACCATTTCCGTGTGCTTTACCAACAGTGTGGCCACCGGCAGTAAGGGCGACAGTTTCTTCATCGTTCATTGCCATACGAGCAAAAGTTTCACGGATGTGAGCTGCAGTCTTAAGTGGATCTGACTTTCCGTTTACGCCTTCAGGGTTTACGTAAATCAAACCCATTTGAACGGCAGCTAGCGGATTCTCCATAGTGGATGCATCATTTAAATCACCATAACGAGAATCACTTGGAGCTAGCCACTCTTTTTCATTGCCCCAATAAATATCGGTCTCTGGGTACCAAATATCTGGGCGACCGAATGCAAAACCAAAAGTCTTTAGCCCCATAGATTCGTACGCAATTGTTCCGGCAAGGACTAGTAAATCTGCCCAGCTGACTTTGTTGCCATACTTCTTCTTAATTGGCCAAAGCAAACGACGTGCTTTATCTAAGTTGGCATTATCTGGCCAAGAATTAAGGGGTGCGAAACGGTTGCTACCTGAACCAGCACCGCCACGACCATCGGCAACACGATAGGTGCCGGCTGCGTGCCATGAAAGGCGAATCATTAACCCGCCGTAGTGACCCCAGTCAGCTGGCCACCAACTTTGGCTAGTAGTCATCAACTCATGCATATCTTTCTTAAGCGCTGCGATATCTAACTTCTTTAACTCTTCTAAATAATCAAAGTCCGCACCAAGCGGATTGGTCTTGGTGTCATGTTGATGCAGAATTTCCAAGTTCAGTGCTTTTGGCCACCAATATTCGTTAGCAGATTCGGCAGTGGTAGTTGCGCCGTGAGGTACTGGACATTTTCCTGAATCAGACATGAGATGACCTTTCGATTCTTTGAACGTTATATATGGATCCTAAAGGAGATCAGCAGAAGTGCAATTTATAGCCTTTTTTTCGCTCAAAACATGAGATTTAAGTGAATAGAAATGGAATTTCCTTGAACCAGAACCAACTGGCGGTTTAAGATCTCAATATGAGCGATCAATCATTAGTAAAACTTTTCAAGCACATGGCTTGGGCGAACCATTCTGTATTTACTCAACTGAGTGAACTTCCAGAGGAAGCTCTTTCCTATTCAGCATGGAATCCAGAGTGGACCGTTGGCGCCATCGCTAATCACATCGTGATGGGTCAATCTCGTCTACTTGCACGGCTGAAAAAAGAAGAAGCACCTGCCGAAACGCCATTCCCACTTACTTCTGAAGGCATGAAGGCACTTGCGGCTCAATCACTTAAAAATGATGAGGCTTTCCTTAATTGGATTGATCAACCAGAAGAAATGCTGACATTTGTTCGCTACGAAAAGACAGTCTCATTTCTAAACACGACGATTGTTGCTCAGGCTGTTAATCATGGAATTGAACATCGAGCACAGATTGCCGACATTCTGGCAGTCAATAAAATGGATGTTATTAACTTAGATGCGCTCGATCCTATTTCGTACGAGCGCGCGCACCGCTAATTAATCGAATTTAGTAATTGCGTACGAGTAGTAATCGATAGGTACGCCGGCTTCTAGAAATAACGCCTTCTGTACGCCTTCGAATTTCCAGCCAGCCTTCTCAAAGCTCTTTCGCATTGCAACATTTGATTCTTCGGTAGAACCTTGAACGCGATGCGCGCCATTAGTAAAGGCATACTCAGTTCCAGCGATTAGTGCTTTAGTTCCAATTCCTTTACCGCGAGATTCTGCTGCGATCTCTAGCCCCATTTCCCAAGAGCCTTCAGGCATAGTTTTGTCACATTTACGCAATTGAAAATCCCCTACTAATACCCCATCGGATTCAATTGCTAAATGAAAATAGTGGTCATGCCAATCGCCAATGTTTGAAAACCGTAATCGGAATCTTTCTCGGCGTTCATCAGAATCAATTTCTCGAATTTCGCAGGCGCGATCAAACTCACTTTGTAGGTAAGGACGAAGTATCACGCTCATTTTCGTATAGTAACGATCAGAACTAGTGAAACGGGCGCAGCTCAACTTTTCGGTTGCAAGCCTTCGATGCTGCGAAAGCTAACTTCTCAGCAGTCTGCGCATCTGCTGCTTCAATAATCCAAAGGCCACTGAAGTTTTCTGCTGCATCAAATAGCGGCTTGCCGGTGCTTAAATTTGCGCCATTTCGATTATCAATAACAGTGGCTGATTGAGGTTCATGCAGCCCCCAAGCAAATATAAATTGCCCATTGGCACGTAGTTCATCGTTGAATTTATCGATCTCAACCATTTCACCAGGAGTCCCTGAGTTAGCCAAGTCATCAATTACTGAGATCTGAAATTTAATTTTAAGTTCCTGCCTATTTTCCATTCCAATTAGCAAGTTCTGCGGCAAATGGATCAAGACCCATTGGGCCAATCTTTAGCGCATAAGTGTGGAATTTCTTTAGTGAGAAATCAGCACCTAAACGCGCTTTGGCATCTTCGCGTGCTTTCATCCAAACTCTTTCGCCCACCTTGTAGGAAATAGCTTGGCCCGGCCAACCTAAGTAACGATCGGTTTCGCTACGAGAGTGATCTTCATCAAGGAGTGCTTGCTCGTTTAGAAGTTTGCGTGATGATTCAGCGTTCCAGACATTGCCATCGAAATCGGTGTAGCCAAGGTGCATTCCGATATCTACAACGATGCGAGCTGCACGTAAAGCTTGAGCTGATAAATAGCCCATTTCAATACCTGGTTCATCAAAGGCGCCAAGTTCATTCATGAAGCGTTCGGCATAGAGTGCCCAGCCTTCGCCGTAACCACTAATCCACGCTGCATTTATTTGAAAACGTGAGAGGCGATCTTTTTCAATCGCAACAGTTGCGCATTGCAAGTGATGGCCTGGGACTGCTTCGTGATACCAAGTCGAAACTAAGTGCCAGCTGCTGACTTCATCCTTGCCCAACATTGGAATCCAGGTTGTGCCGGGGCGAGATAGATCCTCTGAAGGTGGGTTGTAATAAGGCGCAGATGCACTGCCTTCAGGGGCTAAGCGAGCTTCACAGATTTTTATGCGGTCATCAATTTCAAAGTACTCGCCATCCATGCGCACCATTGCCGCATCAGTAAAGTCCTGTAGGTATTTAATAACATTTGCTTCGCCCTTGATTACGTACTTAGGGTCATGATCTAAGTGATCGGCAACTTCGCGAAGAGTTTTTGCGCCGGGCTTGATTTGTTCAGCAATCTCCCACATGCGGGCGTTGATCGCTTTGAGATCTGCCATGCCCCACTCGTAAGTGGCGCGAAGATCTAGCTTTGCACCGGTGAAATAACGGGCCCATACTGCGTAGCGTTCTGCGCCAACTGCATCATTTGGGTTAGCGATCGGCAGGTATTGAGTCTTTAAGAATTCTGCGGTTTCAGCCGCTGCTTTTTCAGCAAGCTTTGCGTTGGCGTGCATTTCTGGATACTTGCCGTCGGCATCGAAGTTCTTACACATCGTGCTAAAGCCACCGTTGGCATAACTTTCTAGTTGCTCGATAACTCCGCGCACTTGTCGTTGCGCAGTTGTCTTGCCGTTCTTGGCAACTTCCATGATGGTGCCAGTCCAAGACTTAAATGCGCCATCGACCGCGGCTAAACGCTTGGCGATATTGTCGAAATCTTGATCGCTGGCCTTTGGCATCAATTCAAAAATTGAGCGGATATTAGAAGGTGGCGAAGTCAACACATTCCAGAGAACGAATGATTCTTGGCTCTCATGTAGGGCCAGACCTGACTCGAGGCGCTCTTGCATAACGGTCTGAGCAATTCGATCAATCTCATCTATCGGCTTTAGCGCCATCAGCTTGGCCAGGGTTGCCTTGGTTAGATCGGCAGATTTCGCAGCGCCAGCGATTGAGAAATCATCAAGTTTGTCTTGATTTAGCCCATTGCCCAAATAGGTGCAATCCATCGGGCTAAGGGCAGCAGCGTCATCAATGTAAGTGTGGCTGAGTTCGAAGATAGGAGATCTAAAGGTCATAGGAGGATTCTTTCAATGAGCCGATAATTTGTCCATAGGAAAAGCAAAAGGGACTTGGTGATTAACCAAGTCCCGATTACTACCAAACAAGCGAGATTAAGTATTACCTAAATCTTTGTTGCACGGAGTAATAAAATGTAATTCAGCCAGTTGTGTGAAACTTTAATTTGATTCCTACATAACTTCCAAGGAATACAAAGACGAAGAAGAGCCAACCAGATAGTGCAAATGCTTGGGTGCCAGATAGTAGTACGCCGATGGTGCAACCAAGTGAGGTCATTGAGCCCCAACCCAGAAGCACTCCACCGACCAGCGCCGTAAAACTATTCGTTACGGTTAACTTAGAAAATTTAAATCTTCCGCCGGCAAGTGCTGCTGCAAATGAAGTGCCCACTATGCCGATAACCAACCATCCGTTATTAGTGATGGTTTCAGAGAGCACCGCAACACAACCCGCCATTTTATCTAGCCCAAACAAAGTATCTGCCCCGATTTGATTATCATCCATAAAGGTGCGAGCTGAAGTGCTCAGCTGACGGGTAACACCAAGCGGTTCAACGCGAAGATAAGCAAAAGTGCCGATTAAGCCGACGATAGCCCCCGTTGAAATTGGGCTCCAACGTTGGGTAATCAAGTTCTTAAACGTTTCACTTACCGAAATTGAAGCACTTGGCGCGCTTCTAATCGGATCAGAATTTGTGCCTTTTTTAATGGCAAATATTGCCAATAGAAGTAGTGCGCCAAGAGTTAGCAGTAGTGCGCCGGAATAGCCAACATAGTGAGGTAGCCAAATTGTCGGAGCATCTGAAATTGCATTTAAGTAGAGCCAATTCCAGGTAAGAAAAGCTAGAACGAAACCAATTAGCGTGCCGATCAGCGCTGGAATAGCGCGCAAATAACCTTGACCAAGGCGATATAGATGGCCGCTGATGCATGCACCAGATAGAGCCATGCCTATTCCAAATGTAAAAGCAGATACTGCAAGAACCCAACTAACTGGCCCGATATGTGCAACCGGTGGTAATCGATCGGTGCTGGTATCAGGCAGGAATTGACCAAAAATAATGGTGTAGCCAATTGAACCAACTGCGATAGCTACCAATATGGATAAAAATGGGGTGGTGTTCTTATCTTCAATTCCATCTCTAAAGATGCAGAAGAAACAGAAGCGGCCACGCTCGAGTAAAAGACCCAAACTCATACCAATTAAAAGTGAGATTGGCGCAGTTGAATTCTCTAGATTCGAAGAGAGAATAAAAGCTGTAGCTAGAAGGGCGGCAATAACTAAGAAAGAAATGCCAGTGCGGATCTTTTCTTGTTTAGTCCATAAAGAATCAGCAGCCCCGGGGTTACCGGAGCTGCTGCTCTTTAGATTTAAGGATGAAATTACAGTGCTCCCCAGATAGTGCCGGCGGGATTACTAATTGGCGCACCGACTGAATTTCCATATTCAGTCCATGAACCGTCGTAATTCTTCACTCGACTAAATCCGAGAATCTCACTCAAAACAAACCAAGTAAGTGATGAACGCTCACCGATGCGGCAGTAAGTAATAATCTGATCAGCGCCAGTTACACCCTTATCTGCATAGAGCTTCTTAAGTTCTGCCACAGTCTTAAATGTGCCATCAGAATTAACGTTTAGGCCCCATGGAACATTGATTGCTCCTGGGATATGACCGGCGCGAACTGCTAGTTCTTGGAATCCAGCTGGTGCGAAGATCTTTCCGCTGTATTCATCAGCAGAACGAATATCGATCAGTGTTGCTTTTCTTTCTTTCTTCGCAACTGGAAGAACATCTCTGGTTAAGCTGGCGCGAAGATTCTTATCAGCCGCATTCGCTACGAAGTTTCCCGCTTTAAATGTAGGCACGGCAGTTGTTAGTGCACGGCCGTCCTTTTCCCACTTAACGCGGCCACCATCTAGTACCCGAACATCTTTTTGACCATAGATATTAAAGATCCAAGCACCCCAGGCTGCAAACCAGTTGTTCTTATCGCCGTAGAGAACAACTGTGGTGTCCTCATCGATGCCAGCCTTTTGAACAAGTGCTGTGAACTTAGCTTGGCTAATGATGTCGCGATTAACTGTGTCCACTAGATCTGTGTGCCAAACCAATTTAACTGAATTCTTAATGTGACCACGCTCGTAGATACCAGGCTCAGTGCTAACTTCGATGATTCGCACCTTTGGGTTATCAATATTCTGTTCTAGCCAGTCAGGTTGAGCAACTGCGCGAGCTAAGTTCTTTGGACGAGCTTCAGCAGGTAATACACCTGTCGTAGCAAGAAGACCAGAAATTAGAGCACCTGCGATTAACTTCTTTGAAATAGACATCATTTTCCTTTGTTAGTTTCTAAATAGAGTTTTTGTTTAAAGTTTTTTTACAGCAGAATTTTGAGACGCTAAAAAATTTAAGAAAATTAGCAGCTGGTGCTGGAGATGCGGCAGTAGTCAATTACGCGACGTTTAGTGAAGTACATCGTGACTACCTTTCGCTTTTTTTCATTTAGCTAAATATAAATGAACTAGGCTGAAGTATAGGCTAATGAAATCACAATGTAAAAATGCGAATCAATTGCATCTGCAATCTATATCCCTGCTGTTTCTTTAATCAGTTTTATTGTGGTTTCGCGATGGTTCCACATAATGACATGAGCACAATTTGGCACCCGAATCCATTTTGCATGCCTAGGCAGAAACGACTTTTCCTGGGCCAAGTCCTCTGGCAGAGTTAAATCAGCGTCACCAAAGACCACGGAAATCTTTACTTCAGGGTGAACGGCTGAATCAAACTTTTGTCCTCTGATTCCTTGCCATAAATGTTTGTATCCTTTAGAACGAGCCATCGCAATTACTGAATCTCGACAGGATTCGTAACTGAGTTCACGCCATAAGTGAGTGATCTTGCGATACCCCAAAGCTTTTAATGGCGGCAGATGAAATGCAATCGGCATAAAGAATTGCGAAATCTTTGCCAAAATTCTCGAGTCAATACTCGGTGGAATCTTCATAGTTGGAGCTTCGTTCCATAAACCTGCTGGCGCTAAGGCGGTAACACTTTCAACCTGTTTTGGTCCAAGAGCTGCCATCTCTAATGAGATCCAACCACCGAGTGAGTTTCCGGCAACGTGCATCTTGTGCACATTATGAACACTTTGCATGTAACCCAGAATCATTTCTCCGAGTGAACGCGGGTCATATTTTTCGTGACTATCTAAAGCGGCTTGGCCATGTCCGGGTAGATCAATCGAATATACAGTGAAGTCTTTTTCTAGATCAGAAATCAAACTCTTCCAAATAGTGCCGGCAGAACCCAAACCATGGACCAAGACAAGAGCAGGATTAGAATCCTTGGTCATCGACACAGTAGAAGTAATGCTCACAACGCAATTATGGACGATAACTCAAGAAGCGTCGCCCTATAAGCCGGAGAGTGTGACAGGTGCCTGTTGAACTGTGCTTTTGTGCTGTTGCCCAACTTTCTTGCCCGCCTAATTTCTGCCGCAATCGCAAAACTATCGACCTTGAATCTTGTTCCATCAACTACACCGCTATTCCAGCCAGGAAAAGGTTTTACCTTGCGAGTTTACTTACCTAAAAGATAACGCTGATTTAGAAGACTAAGCGCTACCCCGGATGATCAGTTTTGGCGCGATTTTCTTAGATAAAATCTTTTCGCCCTTCATTTTCTTTAACAGTCCAGCTACCAAAATCTCTCCAATTTTTTCAAAATCTTGGCCAACGGTGGTGATATTTGGAAAGGTCTGTAGGCCACGGCTGGTATTGTCAAAACCGATCACCAAAATATCTGAGCCCACAGAGTAGTTCAACTCTTTTAAGGTTTGAATGACCGCAAAAGCCATCTCGTCAT
>Ga0222712_10001959_pt1 | contig 24452 bp, 54 predicted proteins | sample C33_657DmetaG_FD_165043 | JGI IMG/M metagenome (GOLD analysis project Ga0222712, IMG submission 165043) | Estuarine water microbial communities from San Francisco Bay, California, United States - C33_657D | ecosystem: Environmental > Aquatic > Marine > Unclassified | place: USA: California... | reverse complement strand
ATTTGACAGAAGATGGAGTATCGGCATTATTAGCAGAAATCGAATTACTATGATAATGAGACGTAAAGAATACACCAAAGATAAGGTAAAACAATTGCGTGTTCAGAGGCATTTATTGAAAGCATCTGATGCTAATGTGCAACTTCTGTATGACAAAAAAGTTGGCAAGTTGAGAGCAGCAGGACATTTTACAATTAGTGGGTTTAAGAAACTTATCAAATCAGAGAATGCTGAATATGGAATTGATAATGGTAAAATTTATGAAACATCTGTATCATTCAGAACTCTTCAAAAGAATGGATTTGGTGATGCTCCACATATTAGTGGTTATTTAGAATCTGCATCCGATGCGGACAGAAATAAGTATCGATTGAAGGGATGGTTTAATGAAGATGGTACAATTAGAATAGAACTTGTAGATTAATAACATATGTGGTATATAATAGCAGCAGTATGGTTAGTGTTGATGTATCCTCTGGCAAGAGATGTAGATAAACAGATGCAAGATTTGCCAAACAGATATAACATATTTGTGAATCTACTTATCTTTGCAAGGACAATGATTGCAATGCCTCTTTTTTACATAATGGTTATTAAAAACTTACTTACTAAAGATAAATAATATGAAAAGGATACTATTAGGATTTGTTATTGTATTTGGATTAAGTGGATGTACGGGTGAGAATCCGTATTATCCGTTTATGGATTCATTACTCAAACCATCGGAAAAAGTTGAGCTAGTTGCTATTACTAATCTACCAAAGGATAAGAATGGGTTTTACTATTTTCAGTTGTATAATCCAACAGGTCAAAACATACAAAGGTTAGAAGGTTCTATTCGTATTAATGGAAAGGTGCCAGATAACCCGAGAGTTAAAATAGATTGGGAAAACAATTTGTACTGGCATTTAAGAAAAGGAGATGTGGTGGCAACAATAATCAAAACATATCTAAACCAATACACAGGACAATTCACAATCGTTAAGCTTCCCCCTCTAATCAACAATATTGATGCATTAGTTCCAACTATCAACAAGACTTGTTATAACTCAGCAGATGGAAGCATAAACACTGTCATTGCTCCTATTTGGGAAATGCGTGGTGATACTATGAAAGTTGTTGTAAAATACGGAACAATTGTAAAAATTGAACGAATAATTTTGAAATAAGAAATATTTTTTGTATATTTAGATTTATAAAACATAAGCATTATGGGAGCTATTAAAAGAGCATTTGAAGACCAGATAAATACAGGTTCGATAGGTGGTGATGAAGATTACGGATATGTAGATTGGTCAGCCGAATTAGAACAACAATATTGGAGAGAACAACTCCCAACCAATGAAGAGTTAGCAGATATAACAGAACGCATAAAACCCAAATATTCAGAAATGGATGTCGATGCAGTATTAGATATATTAAACGATTCTTTCCTTAAAAGTATGCTAAAAGAAGAATTCAACAGAATACACAATTTAAAAAATGGATATTTCGAATAATATGAAAATGATATTTGGGTACGATGTAATGACATACAATGGTGAAATGCCCAATTGCTTGCATCCAAAATTTTACAATACTATACATAGTGCATCTGATTTTGATTACCCAATGTCTGGTGAAGGCTATCAAAAAAGATGGAATCACCATTGGTTTTTATGTAATAGCAATTTTTGGGAGCATTTTTCAATTAAAAAATCTGTGTATGAAATTGTAAATTATGAACCAGATGTTAGATGGTTTTATATAATAGAACCATTTGCTTCATTAGAAAACTTTTTTGGTAATGATACTTTTTATAATGAGTTTGCCTTGAATAATATCTCAAAGGTAGCATTAGAAAGTATTAGAAGTGCTAATGGTAATATACTTATAAATTACACCGTAGATGGTGGTTTGGGCATTAATATTCCTAACTTTAAAAAAATTATAGATTTTACAAGAGGTAATGGGATTGCCGATGAGAAAGTTCATTTAATATTTCAGGATTTTAAATTAAAAGATAATTTGAAAAAAATGGGAGTTGGATATAATGTATATGATTTTAATTTAGCATTACAATCCAAAGCACAGGAGTTTAATAAAACAATAGCTGACCCTAATTTTTCATTTTGGGGAGAAAATAGTCACGAAACGCAAGTCGGTAAGATGGAACGCAATGTTAGTAGTATTGCAACCTATTCTGAATTTGAAGAATCAATTGGCAAAGATAAGAAAGATTTTCTATTCTTATGTAGACATTGGAAATTCCATAGATTGATTTTATTGAATACATTGTATAAGTTAAATTTGGATAACAATTTAGTATCGTGGGATAACAGATTTTATCACGACCATATTGTACATGATTTTCAAAATTATGAGTATAGTCCTGAATTTGTTGAATTAATTAAAACAACCTCAAGAAGTTTAGACATAACAGATTTAACCAAAATCGCAGGATACGGATTTGAAAATAAAGATATATATTTGAATTCATATATAAGTTTGGTATCAGAATCTATATTTTTTCAAGAAAATATAAATGAGGAGGGTTTATCAGAATTTCCAACGGGTTATTTAAGTGAGAAGATTTGGAAACCAATTGGGCATTCACAACCATTTATATTAGCAGGACCTTCTAAATCATTAAAATATTTAAAAACGCTTGGATTTAAGACATTTTCTCCGTATATTGATGAAAGTTATGATTTAGAAAATAACGATGCAGAAAGATTAAATTTGATTGTTACAGAAGTTAATAAATTTGCAAATAAAACCAAAGAAGAGAAAGACCAATTTTTAAAAGATGTTGCACATATATGCAAACATAATCAGGAGTTGTTCTTAAATTATTCATCAAAAGGTTTAAATACAGTAGATTGTCAAAAAATAGTAGATAAATTATTATTAAAAAAACAATTAGCATGATACACTATAACCCAACACAAGAGCTAACTACCAATGAATTAAATACATTGGATGAAAAAGATTTCTTTGAATATTTGGATGCAAAAGCAAAGTATTTAAAACAATTCACAAAACCTCTTTCAGAACATCACACTAAACACTATTCGGCAATGGATGCAGCAATAGGTGGCAGGGAGTTTACAGATGAGCATTATAAAACGGCTAAAGATATAGCAAAACAAAACAATTATGGCAATTAAAAATCAACCAAGCAAAGTAAGTGCAACCCAATGGGGTAAGACCGTTACAATAGAAGTAGACCATTCGGATACAGATTTATTGGAGTTAATAGAAATGTTCAAAGGTTTAGCAGTTGGACTAGAATATAGTGAAAGTAGTTGGAGAAATGTAATCAAAGAGTTAGGAGCAATCTACGAAGAAGAGGATACAGAAAATTTAAAAGACCAATTAAATGAATGGAAAGAAGAGGATTCAATTGATAGATATGTTAGGAGTTTACATGAATCTCAAATAGATGCAGCATTAGCAGAACATAACAGACACGAAGAAGAACTAGAAGAATGGGATACAACAAATTTAGATGGTTTACCAAAGGTAGACCCAGCAAACCTTTAAAAGAGGATGCTCCTTTATTATTAAAGATACGAAATGGTGACTTTGGTTATTCTTATATGTTTGGTGAAGCTAGGGATACTTGGCAATCCGCCAAGTTGGTTAGTGAGAATGCTCATAAGAATTATAGGGGTACGGATGACAAAAATCGTAATGAGGCTGCTTTGGAAGCGGGTAGAATGAAGAGAATCAAAGCAATCAAATTAGAGTTGGAAGCATTTGCTAATGAGAACAGAATCCTATGGAAACTGCAAGGTGATTTAAAGAAGGAGTTCGGTAAAGACTTGTGGGATAGAGCAATGGAACTTAAAAGAGGTTTCAAAACCATAGAAGATTTATATTGGTGGTATAAGAAAAGAGTTAAAGAAGTAACTACTAAATCTGAAATGGATATTCAGTTAAAAAGAGCAAACACAAAAGGATTAGATAGATTATTTTAATATGGCAACAGTATGGACATTTGGGGATAGTTTAACCGAAAGGTATAACCCAATTTTTAAATGGTCACAAGCTTACATAAATTGGAAAGGATATGTACCAAAAGTATATGGTAATTTTGTTTCTGAAATGTTAAACTATGATTTGCAAAATTTAGGAAAAGCAGGATGTGATAATTATACCATATTTGAATCATTTTATAAGGCATATCCAAAAATAAAAGATGAAGATGTTATTATAATAGGATGGACATCAGTTGGTAGATTTAGGTTTGTAAATGAAAATGGTGAATGGACAACATTCAACCCAAATTTTGATAATTATATAAGTCATTTGGGATATATTTCAAAGAATACAATTGATGAAATTTTTATAAATAGAACGCACTCAAAATATATAGATGAAGTAAATGATTGGATTGAATTTATAAATAAACTATGTGAAAATATACCAATAGTTCATTGGAGCACGATAAAAGGTGAGGGTGAATTGAATACTCATCATTTTTTTGAAATGGAAAGAATATATACTGAAACAAATGGAATAGTAAACGATGCACATTTTTCAGAAGAAGGACAAAAGCAATTATCAGATAAAATATTAAACGCGTTGGTTAGGGGTAATAAGGGGATAAAACCAAATAAATTAATTTAAAATTTATTAATGGACTTATGAAAATATTAATATATACAGGATATAGAACCGGCTCAAATTCATTTGGAGAACGATTATCCATTGAATTAAATTTACCATATCATCACGAACCATTTAATAAAATCATTACAATTCCTTCTATGGTTATAGATAAAATTCTACTTGAAGAAAAAATTTCATTAGGTAAAAATATTTCAATAGAAGAAACTGAAGATTGTATTATAAAAGTATCACCATCGGATGGGTTTAATTATGAGGAATTAAAGAAACTTTTTGATAAAATAATAGTATTATATAGAGAAAATACAAAAGAACAAGCTGAAAGTATGTTATGGGCAAATGCTAAACAATTATGGCATCATGTACGTGTGAATGATAAATTTATAAGTGCACATTATATTATACCAACGGACTGGTTAAATATAAATGCCGAAGAAATAGAACTTTGGGATGTTAAATTACAAAAAGAAAATGAAATATTAAAATCATTAACAGATTGTTTACATATAACATATGAAGAATTATATTACTCCGATGAAGGTATTAAAAAAATAGAAGATTATATAGGATTTAAATCTAAATCAAAATTTGATAAAATGCATAAACTTAGAAATCAAGTTTATAAACAAGGATTAATATAAATTAATTTAAATGAAAAACCAACCAATGATTTTACATATAGATTTGGGCAATCAATCACTCTACGGGTGGGTGAAAGAAAACAACTATATTATATTTTCAGAGTTGGTGAGATATGCGGAGAAACTAATTAAAGAAGATTTAGAAGAGGTTCAGGCATTGATGATTTCTAATTTGTTAGACAATATAGTATTCTTATTAAGAAAAGAAGATGTTGAAATTACCTTACAAAAAGCATTGGATTATTTTTTATCAATAGAAGAATACGAACAATGTGTCAAAATTCGTAATTTGTTTATACTTATTGAAAAAGTTAAAAACAATGAAACAGAGAATATTACGAATAGTAAACGAAATCAAAGACACATTAAAGGAAATAGATAATGATGTCCAACACCCATTATTAGATGAAGTCTATGAATATCTTTCTGAAATAGAAGAAGAAATCTATGAAGATGAAGAAGAGGATGGTATAGATATTCAAGATTATATGGATTAAAGTTAAATAGGTTATGAGAAAGTTGGAGTTGTTAAATGTGAATGGTGAATTATATGAAGTCATTCGTAAATTTCCATACACCAAATTTAAGACTACAATCTCATCCGAAGATGCTACCATATTAAAAGAACATTATGGTGTAGATAAGATTTTAAGACACACTCCTACACAAGAATATCTATTTGTAAATCTTATAGAGGAAGCTAATATCGTTTCTTAAATAATTTTATATTTATATACGAAACTAAACTTAATAAAATGGAAGAACAATTAGAATGTCAATTCAAAAACATATATGTTGAATTGAAATTTAGCACAGAAGACACTGAAAAGATTGCAGAAGGACAATTTCCTTTAATACTTGCAAAAGATGGTGTATTCACTAAATTATATGTAAGTGATGCAGAATTGAATAATTATGGTATTTTTGATGCATTAGATGAGGATGTGGCAGCACAACGTGAATTACACGGTCAAAACTTACCAATCGTTTGGGTGAGAGCAGAAGCGGGTGGAATGCATCCAACTGGATTTGAGAATAAAGTAAGAGATGAATCAGGTGAATAAAAATGACACACAGAGAAGAAAGAAATAAAAACCGCAAGAAAATTGCTAAAAAAATTATAAAGGAACAACAGAAGATTGGAATTTATAAGAAAAAATCATAAACAAATGGGGGATACGAAAGTTTCCCCTTTTTTATTTGGAAAATTCAGAAATTATTCGTATCTTTGGAACATCAAACATAAATAGTTATGAAACCAATTCACAAATTCAACGGAGGTAGAGGAGCAACTCTCTGCCATAAGTGTAGTAAAATCATTTCCGAAGGTATTACCGATGAATTGTATTGTGAAGAGCATGGTGGTAAGTACCCATTCAAATACAAACTAATCAGAGAAAGAGATGGTTTAATCATTGGTTCAAACAAAATAGCATGGATAGAGTGGAGTGGTAATGGTACGGGTAAAGCAATGCATGAAGAACCTGCAATAGATAGGAGTTTGATGTTAGAACCAAGCATTAGTTATAAATGGATGACAACTACCATAACTGAAATTGTAGAGCAAAGGGAAGGATACATAAAATTTAAAACACTAAACAGTATTTACGAATTGAAATATGAATAACATAGATAAAACATACCAATCATTACTGCAAGACATTTTAGATAATGGTGTAGTAAAATCCGATAGGACAGGTACGGGTACTATTTCAGTATTCGGCAGACAAATCAGACATAAGATGAGTGAAGGATTCCCTTTACTTACTACAAAGAAAGTACATTGGAATTCCATTGTAGCAGAACTCCTATGGTTTTTGCGTGGGGATACTAATATCAAGTTCTTATTGGATTATGATTGTCACATTTGGGATGGTGATTGCTATCAGGCGTATGTAAAAAAACACAAACATGCTATTAGAACTGATGATGATAGAAGTGATATTGTGATAAAGATGTTAGAAAAACAATTAATATACACACAAGAACAATTCATTAACAAAATTAAAACCGATGAAACATTTGCTAAAACATTTGGTGATTTAGGACCAATCTATGGTAAGCAATGGAGACAATGGCAAGGGTGGATGGATATGGATGGTAATGAGAAAGGTTCATTATGGTATGACCAGATTTTAGAAGTAGTTCATTCACTTAAAACAAATCCGGATAGTAGAAGACTAATGGTATCGGCATGGAATGTAGCAGAGTTAAACCAAATGGTTTTACCACCTTGCCACTATGGATTCCAATTATATACAAGAGAGTTGAGTATAGATGAACGATTACATTTAGCATCTAAAAAATACGAAGTGTTTGACCCATTTGATTTCCATGTAGGTGACCATAACGAAATAGATGAGTTGTATCCAGTTCCTAAAAGAGCATTATCTTTAATGTGGAATCAACGAAGTGTGGATACATTTTTAGGATTACCATTCAACATTGCATCCTATGGATTACTATTGGAAATCATTGCAAGAGAGGTGGATATGATTCCAGATGAACTGATTGGTAACTTAGGTGATACTCACTTGTATTCAAATCACATTGAACAAGCAAAAGAGCAGATTAGTAGAATACCATACGAATTACCTACAATTGAAATAACAGAAAGGAATTGGTATCAACATCAATTGGTTAAAGAACGATTAGGTCCTAAAACATTTAAAGATATTATACTATCTTACAGACCAGATTGTTTTGAACTAATAGGTTACGAATCACATTCAAAAATTAAAGCACCTCTATCAAATTAAAATGAGATATAATTATCCACTACATTTTAAATATCCTGATACTGAAATAGTAAACTTTGAGGCTAATTTGCGAGTATGGGAAGAAATTTTTGGTTTTATGAAAACAAAACCCAATGTGTGTTTAGAGATTGGTGCGTTATATGGCGGTTCATCTGTTTATATACTTGAAGAGTTCTGTAAAATAGGAGGTTCTCATCATTACATGATGGATATTAATACTAATGAATATATAGAGACTAATATATACCCTTATGGTGATAAAGTTACATACCTAAAAGGTGAATCTGCTGATAGTTTTAAACAATTTCAACATTTAGGTGAGACAAAAGAATTTTTAGATTTTGTTTATATTGATGGTAATCATATGTCAAAGTATGTTTTAGAAGATGCCGTTAATGCTTTCTATTGTTTAAAAAATAATGGAATAATGGTATTTGATGACTTTGGTGGTAGTTTAGAACAAGAACCACATTTGCAAGTTAAAACTGCGGTAGATTCATTCATTAATTCATACCATAAATATTTAAATGTGATTTATGTGGGGTATCAGATAATCATACAAAAAATTGAATATATTAGTAAAGAAGAATTAAACGGAAATCACAATATGAAGCAGAAACAAAAAAATCTAAAAGTGAAATATAGTGATGCTCAAACCAAACACAAATTATTATGAACGAAATAAAAACACCATTAAAACTATTTATAGTTGGATTCGCTTTATGCTTTTTAGTATTGAAGTGTGCAACTATGTAATGTAAACAAAATTAAAATGAGAAAACTAATAACTTTATTACTTATGCTATCGGGAGTGTTAGCATATGGCCAGACCCTGACATTCAAATCTTATAAGAATGGACAAATTATTGCAACTAAAACTATTCCATACCCCACAAAGGTTGTAACAAGAGTAGTTTATAAGTATGTACCTGTTGTGAAGATTAGGAAAGTAAATGTGCCAGTTGTTAAAATAGAATACAAATTGGTTGAAGTTCCAACAAAACCAACTGCATTGGATACGGTATCAATCTTACAACAATACTACCCAAAGAATGTATTTACAGATGTGTTGGTATTGGAGAAAGGACAAGGTAAAGTAACTATTACAGATACAATTTCACACAATCGTTTGACAAGTAGAGCTTGGACATCAGACATCAAACCAAGAATAGTTAGAGAAAATGTTGAAGTTGCACCACCTGCAATCAGAGAGTATTACTTAGGACCAGAAGCAAGTACAAACTTTAGTTCAATAAATAATTGGTATAGTTTGAGTTTTTTGATTAAAAACAAATCAAATCACATAATCAGATTTAGTGGTGGTGTTAATATGAGAGATGGTATTGATGGAGCAAGACCATATTTTGCAACAGGATTTTACTTTAAGTTTAAATAAATGAAAAAAATAGTAGTATTACTAATGTTATTGGGAGTAATGACAGCAGCAGAAGCAAGACCGAAGTATCGTATTGCGGTTAAACAAATTGAGGGAGTATTATATTACATCCCACAAGTTAAAAAGAAAGTTAAAGAATTCGCAGCTCCTCAATGGGTAGATATTTCTAATCAACCTTTGAATAGTAAGAATGAAGCAATGAACTATGTTAGAGATACACAGATTATTGAGAATCAAATCAGACAATCACAAATCATTCAATATATCAACGTAAAATGAAATATATAAAAAGCTTATTACTAATTGCAATCGGAGTATTGTTGTTAGATTCGTGTATAGTAATTACCAGAAGACCACCAATTGGTAGGAGAGGTTTATTTTTACATCCACAGAGAGGATACAGAAAATTACCAAACTTCCACCCACAACCAAAACAATATTATAATCCAATACCTCAAAACAAAAAATAAAATGGCATTAGAAGTTACACAATTAGAATTAGTAGAAAAGTTACAAACGGAAGTAGTATCTGTAACATTCACAAAAGCAGATGGTTCAGACAGAACTATGTTATGCACGAAAATGATTAGTAAAATCCCATCGGAGTTTCATCCAAAAACGGATAGAGAAGTGAACCCAAAGCTGGACGAGAATGGGAATCCAATCATTTCAGAAAACATCACCGTATGGGATGTAGAGAAAGATGGGTGGAGAAGTTTTAATTTCAGTAAAGTAAAAGAAATCGCATAATATGAATACGAACACATCATTAAAAATTGGATTAGCTACGTTACTAATATTAGGAATAATTGTGATTGGGGGGTTGAGTATGAATCATAAAGATAAACCCATTGTTGCAATGAGTAAAGAAAACTACGAAACTAAAATCAAAACAATAGATTCTTTGAATAGTGTGGTTGATAGTTTGCAAATGGAAATATTCAGTTTGGAAGATGGGTTTGATTCAAAAGAACATAGATACGAAGCAGTTCTATTTGAATATGAATTTGGTATATCTTACTTAAAAGATTATCATCCAAAAGCATACAGAGATTTTCATAGAATAATTGCTCACAAAGAAAGATATTCTCATGAAACTGAAAGAGAAAATAGTAAAAGATTAACAATAAAAGATTTATAGTATGTCATTAGAATCGGAACTAGAAGAAATCCTAAAAAAATTAGAGTATTGGGAAACTATGGAACCTGTAAATAATATGGGTAAAATGTCACAGAAAACCGCATTGGAAAATTTGAACAAAAAGAAACTAAAACTTGAAAAAAAGCTAGGAATTCTCCAAAAAAATTAGTATATTGTAGAACATTAAAATTTAAAAACAATATGGAAAATACATTAAGAGTAAAGTATAGCACTTTTCAGACAAAATTATCATTTAATGAGTGGGCACAACACATTCAAGCATCTTCTTTATGGGATGAGGCAACTAATGAACGCAATCGTCAGTTCATAGAGCAGTATCGAAACTTTAAGTTTGCAGAAGCAACACCACCAACAAAACAAACGCACGAATATGCAGTATAAAGATTTTATTACAGATGTGCCGAATTGGCCAGCAGAAGGTGTCTTATTCAAAGACATCACACCATTACTTGCAGACCAAAAGATATTCAATTCAGCAGTAGATGATTTGATTATGTTAGTTGAAGAGTTGGGTGTAGAACCTGATTTAATTGCAGGTATTGAGAGTAGAGGTTTTATCTTTGGTGCAGGTGTTGCAGTATTAAACGGAAATGGTTTCATTCCTGTCCGTAAAGAAAACAAACTACCACCACCTGTTGAATATATCGATTCTACAAAAGAATATGGTACGGAGGTATTAGAGGTAAAAGCGGGAGAAGGGGATGTAGTGATTGTAGATGATGTCCTTGCTTCCGGTGGTACTTTGAGAGCAACCGAACAATTACTAACATCTGCGGGATATAATGTAGTAGGAGCAATTGTATTGATTGATATAACCCATTTGCATGGTGAAATCCTAATAGGTGGACAACCTGTATTATCTTTAATTAAATACGATGAGTAAGCATATCATATTATTTGTAGCATTGGAATCAGAACTACCAACGGAATTAGTTCCACCAAATGTAAGTGTATTTTATACAGGTGTAGGTAAGGTAAATGCTGCAATCAAAACAACGGAAGTATTAAATGGTTTCAAATTCGCTGGTTGGGAGCCAGATGATGTAGTTGTACTAAATTATGGTTCAGCGGGTTCAAATACAATACCAAAAGGAACGTTAGCAGATTGTAGATATTTCATTCAAAATGATATGCATACTCCATTTGGTAAAACGCACGAAACTCCATTTGATTCTGAAATATATCCTGAAATAAAAGAACCAACAATTGAATTTGGTAGTGGGTATGTATGTAGAACGCAGGATAAGTTTGAAGATAATCCACAAGGTATCTTTGATATGGAAGCATATTCAATTGCCAAAGTGTGTAAGATTTATGGGTTTGATTTCAGAGCTTATAAATACATTAGTGATGGTGGGGATATAGATGAATGGGAAGAAAATCACTCAAAGGGTAAAGAACTATTTATAGAAGAACTAAATAAAATACTAAATGGATAGGAGACAGATGATTGCAGACATTAATCCAGATGCACATCTTTGGGATGATTTAGACGAGTGTATTATTGGTATAACTGAAGAGGGTTGCGCAGTATATGATATTCATAAGATGGAAGTGGAACTTATGAAACAAAACGATTGGGATTGGGAAACGGCAGCAGAATTTGTAGAGTTTAACATATTAAGAGCATACATAGGAGAATTTACACCTACGCATGTTTGGACGATGCCTGATGAAAAATTTGAAAAAAGGACTATTTAGTAATGAATAGGGAAGAGTATTTAATGAAAACATTTCCTTTAGAAGATGGTACAACTTATATACAAAACTTAGATAGTCATATGGATAAAAATAATGCTGAAAAACGATTAGAAGAACAAATAAACGATAGTAGAGAAGTATTTGACTTAAAAGTTGATTTACTTCAATACATGCGACAAAATTCTTTAGTAGATAAGAGTAGGGTTAAAACGGAACATGAATTTCAGTTTGAAACTATTGAAAAACAAGATGTATTATTAATACAAGTTCCAAATATAAATGAGGGTGGATATTATGCAGGTGTAGTTGCATTAAAATCATACATAGATAAATATGCTCCTGAATTGAGAGTTGCAATAATTGACCCTGTGATTGATTATTTTTATTTAAACCCACCAGATAAAACTAGTGAGTTTTTTAATATGTTTAACACATATTCAAAACAAAGTCAATTCCATTTATTATACGACCATCAAGAGACTTATGATATTGCATATGGTTTTGTAGGTAGATATATAGAAAAGGCAAACCCAAAAGTTGTAGGATTCAGTATCATAGATGGAAACATAGATGCCACTCTTGCTATTTCTAAATTAGTAAAAGAAAAATATCCACATATTAAAATCTTAATAGGTGGTAATGGTGTTGAATGTTTAGAATTTGGTAGATTACCAAACACAAATTATAGAATAGATGAGTACGATTTTTGGGATGTAATAGTTAGAGGAGATGGGGAACTAACATTTTTGAATCTATTGCAATGTGATTGGTCAGAAGAAGCATTATCCGGAATTAAAGGAATAGTATGGAGAGCAGAAGGTAGTTGGGTGCATAACACTTTAAGTGATTATGTTGATATGAATACATTACCTGTTCCAGATTATTCATCGTTAGAAGATAATTACTATTATAAATCTGTTTATCAAGATACAAAACCACTAACAATGAGTACAGGATGTCCGTATAGATGTTCATTCTGTTCGGTGCCAGATTACATACCTGATTTTAGACAAAGAACTGTTGAAAATGTTTTAGAAGAAATTGAAGGTTGGATTGCAAAAGGAAATAAACATTTTTTCTGTCACGATTCTATTATAAATGGTAATCCAAAGTGGTTGAAGCAATTCTGTGAAACTATTATTGAAAGAGGTTTGGATATTACATTTGGTGGTAATATGAGATTATCATCTCCTATGAGAGATATTGATACTATTAGATTATATAGAGATGCTGGATTAACTAAGATGATTACTGGGTTTGAATCGGCAGCTGAGCCTGTTTTACGGCATATGAAAAAATATACAAACGTAGAAGGTGTTAGACAGATATTTGAAAATATAAGACAAGTTAATAAAGAAAAAGACCCAAATGACCATAAACCACCTTTGTTATTTGGAATGCAACTAATTATTGGATACTTGAATGAAACGGAAGAAGATTTTCAAAAAACATTGGACTTTGTAGAAGAGTATAGAGATTGTATGGCAGACATTATAACTTGTTCAGCATTCTTAGTACATGCACCATTAAGAAAAAGATGGATAGCAGAAGGACATTATTTGAACTATGTGAATGGTGTAAATTTTTCAACAATATATAATACACCAAAAGATAGATTGGATAGAATGGATGTAATAGAAGAATTGTTTAAGAAAATTAAAATCCCATACTCAATATACAATAGAGGTTTATATGCTGAATTACAAGAAAAAGGTGAGCTTGGACAAATTGGAGAAGAATATAATAAACCAATTATAGAAGAACCAGAGTTGGTTATGGTAGAAAGACCAATGATAGAATCAATAATTCAACCTATTATAGAACCAATTGTGGAAATTGAACCACCAATACAAATAAAGAATTTAATTTAAAATGGAATATCACTATCACATAAGTCAATTCAATTGGAATAAGGATACAAATACATTCTACGCAGAAGCACCACATTTAGAATGTTTGATGCCTGATGGTAACATACATCCAGAAGCATTCCCAAATCAGAAAGGGCAATTTTTTATTGATAATACTAAAACTGGTGGATTCCGTAGATTTAGATACATAAGAGATGTTGTGGGCGATATAGGTGGGGTTAGTTATACTGAATGGTTATTCGAAAGTGAAGATGGTATTGAGTGTAGAATTGCAATAAACTAACGGAGATTCGCCGGAGGGGCGGGGGTTGGGGGAATCGCAGTCGAAAAGGGAAAATTTTATAGATAGTTGCTTTGATTGGGATGAGTAGATGATAAACAGATATGATAAATGCAATTTAAAATATTCAATAATGAAATACTAGCACCTCTTAAATGTGGTAGCACATATTTAGCAATGGTATATCCTAATAATATTATTGAGATTAACCATAATAATTTATTGGATTTAACCGGAATATCTACAATCATTATAAGAGAACCATTTGAGCATTTACAATCTGCATTGCATACGGAAATATTAATGTGGTATGCACAAAACCCATCGGAATCATTATCGGTTGATACCGTTACTCTAATAATTAAAAGATTTATTAATGTAGATTCAAATCCATTAGCTACACCACATTGGGATGTAAACTATTATGAACATTTATATAAGTTTTGGAAACGAAGTAAGGGTTCAATAAAAATTGTTCACACATCGGACTTAACCCAATTTATAAAGGAAAAATATAACATTGATATAGAACATAATAAATTTAGTTATGGTATCACTACAAAAGTTGGTAATTTTAAATATGCATATACAACTAAAGAAAAATTAGCAAAATGGATTGAAACTTCTTTACCAAAACTATGGAAAGATTTAACTAAGAAATTACCCAAAGCAGATAAATTTTATAAACTTATGATTAACGGAGAGATTTGTGAAATATACAACGAATTAGAAGAAAGAAATGCTGAATTGGAAGAAAAAAATGGTGTATTGGAAGCAAAAAATGCTGAATTGGAAGTAAGAATTATTGAATTGGAAAAGTTTAAATCTGAAATGATAATACTTACTAAAAATCAATTAATTTAAAAAAATAAACTTATGATAAATGATTAAAGTGGATAAGGTATTAAAGATTGAAAACTATGGAGCACTTAATTTCCAACCCGTAAACGGTGATTGGATTTTAATGACTACTATTGAGTTTGATGATACCTACCAATTTAAAGTCCAAAACAAATTAACCTATGCTGAACGATGGATAGAGTTAGAACGTAAATCCCCTAAATCTAATGGGTTGTATCCACTATCGTTATCGGAGGAAAAACAAACGACGAGATTCATGTCTCAAACAACCCGCTCACACTCCACATACGTTTCCTACGATAACATAAAGAATAAGGGGTTATTTCTGAAATACATCAATTTGATGTTAGTTACTGGAAATCCACAATAGTTATGGAACTGTGGAAAATCGGAATTGCGATAATAGGATTGGGATACTTAATAGGTTTGATTTTAATGTGGATAATTGAAGATGAATAACCTCCTTTTTTAAAGGTTCTATCGACAAAATAATTGCTTTTATTGGAAAAATAAATGAGCTTTTGCTTGGATATATCAGCGTCTTTTCGTATCTTTATTATATGAGAGTGAGAGATGGTTCTCCTCTTTAACCCCCCTTTGATATGAACGATTTAGAAGACTTTTTATTAGGTGTTGATTGTGATGATTGGATTTGTGATTCTTTAATGTATCAGAAATCTACTTTCGTACAGATGGGTTCTCCTATCAACCACCACGATGGTACTTACACTCAATACTACTGGCAGAAAACAGAACCGATTAAGGTTTCATCCAAAGTTGATTATTATATCTACGATGCTTTGAAAACCATTCAAAAGAAATTAAACGTTAAACTTTAAGAGATATGACTACGAAAGAGTATTTACAACGATGTAAAGAGATTGATGCTACCATTAGTGTACTCAAAGCTCTACCTAATCCTAATAAGGACTTGTATTGGTTGTTAGAACGAAATACCGTTACTGCCTCCAAAACCAAATGGGATAAGATGATAGATGAGTTACACCAACAAAAGAAGATGTTGAAGCTAAAAAGAGACCATTCCCTACGGTATGGGTATGGTTTTGCAGACTAAAAATAAACCATTAAATGCTTGACTTTATCCTTAGAATTGTGTATATTGTATTTTAATTGATTGATAACCCCTTAACCCCCTTTATTATGAATATTGATAAAATTAAAGAATTGAAAATGTGTATTGGAGAATCAGTTTCAGAGAACCTTTCTCCTACCTTGCGTGCTAAACTACTTGCCATAGATGAGAGTCGTGGTGGTGGTGTGTGTATTATGGAAGTTGTTCCATCATCTTATACTTCTATGGTAAATGGTGGTAATTTGTTAAACAATGATAAAGTAGGTGAGAGATATGAAGCTCCCATCAACCGTATTTGGAATGCTTATTTCTTTTAATCCTTAAACCCTGATATTATGAGTTACATTAGATTTGATAGACATGCCAATATGAGTTCTGAAACTCGCAAAGAGATATTGGATATTATTGGAGAGGTTGATTACAATACTGGCTTCGACCTTATGAATATGTTGTATGGTTTGTTTGATGGATACCTTTACGATGAGTTACTACCCTTAGTAACTAAACATCCGGACCAACTGCTTTATAATAGAGTAAAAAAGGTAGTTTCTACGGTTAAAAAATATCCAAAAATAAATGGGTAATTGCTTGACTTTCTCATTAGAATTTCGTACCTTTATTATATGTGAGAGAGACAGTTCTCCACTTTAAACCCCCTTTCCGATATGAATAATATTAAAGAATTTTATTTAGAGACCTACCCAACCGATGAATTGGGAGTTGAGATTAATGAAAATGCTACCTTTATTGGGTTGTATCATGCTTTACTTACAGGTAATGACCCATACGAATACATTGGTGTTAGTGACTCTTTTGTTAGAGAAATGTGTTTTGAGAGACTTGCAGAGATTATCAATACAAGTTATGATTATGTTTATGATTTGTGGATATACGATAACCCAATCACATTAGGTCCTGCTACCGAATTTACAGTTGTTGAACAATAATCCTTAAACCTTAAACTACCTTATTATGGCTACCTCAAATTTCCACAACGTTAATGCTTCTCATATCTTCGCAGTTGATTTGCAAGATGAATATGAGTACGATGATTTAATCGACAATGTTAAATATGCTCTTAAAGAGACAGGTGAGTTCAATTTACTTACCAAATCAGACCCTAACGAATTACGGTCATACCCATCAACTTCAATCGGTTCATTAGATACCTATGTAGAAGATGCTGATGGTAATGGTATATGTATTACAATTACCGCAGTTGTTCGTTCAGGTTACTACGAAGGTGTTAATTTAGATTGGCATCCACACTTTGAAGAGTATGGTGAAACAATAGAGCATTTACTACCACAAGCAGAGATTGAAAAGAATCGTTTGGTAGAAATGGTTGAATATGTGTTTGCCGAATTCTCTACACCTTTAGGTGTTACTGCTCAATTCTCTAATGGAGAAACTATTTATCACCCTATTATTCAAAACTAATATGAAATATACTAAAATAGAATTACAGACAATTGCTGCCAATACAGATGCAGTTGGATTTGATAAGTTTTGCGAAGATAATAGCATCAAAAATGTATGGTTAGATGTTACACTAACCGATTACAACGATGGATACTACAATGTAGAGTTGCCTGAGTATGGTATCAATGTTGCGTACTACGGTGGTGTGTTAGATTTTATAGATGATTTAGAAGAAGAATAGATATGTTAGAATTAATTGGTTACGTTGCTATGGGATTATCAATCCTATCATTTGCCTTTTCTAAACAAAGGTTAGTTAGAATCACCAATAGTATTGCCTGTTTAGTGTGGGTGTACTACGGGTTTCTAATCCAAAACAATCCTACCATTATCGTCAACGTTATGGTATGTATGGTACATATCCATTGGTTTGTGAATAGATGGTGTAGAATCAAAAAGTTAAATCGTAAATAAAATAAATATGGAAACTAAAGAATATTATTACTTGTCAACAAAGACCACAAAGGATACATTCACCATTAATGGGTGTGGTAAATTTGAGTCCGAAAAGAAACATCTATCAAAAACTGAAGCGATGTTGTTATATGTTAAGTTACACAATTGGTTAATGGAGAATAAAGATGAAAAATAACAACGATAGTATAGGAGAAGGATTAGGGATATTAATCCTTTTCACCTTTATAGTTTTGGTTATAGTAAAGCTTGAATGGTATATCGATATACCTTGGATAGTTGTGTTTGCTCCCCTATGGTTGCCTCTTATAACTGTTTTTATAGTTGGTTTTATTATGGGATTTACTAATCCTCCTAAAGATTAAAAAAATGCTAACGATACAAAACTTAAACAAATTAGTGAAACAAAAGGTAAATCCCGAATGGGAGGTATCTTCGGTTTACGAAAAGGTATCAACTTATTCTATAACCATACGAAGCGAAAGATTTCCATACCAAAAGATAGTAGAGTTAAGTAGGATAGGAGATTTACAATTGAATGGTAACTACGAATATTTCTTTATCAATGGAATGGGAAGAAAATCCCATACCTCTTTAAGATTAGAGCAGATTTGGGATATGGATAATATATTAGGAGCACTAAATTGGTTTACCACATAAGATATGCTAACAATACAAAACGTAAGAAAAGATATTCATTGGTTAGATGGATATGAGTTCAATGGGTATAAACTGGTAGATGGTGGATTAAGTGGTGAGGAATCTCATACCGCACTATACAACCCATTCTATTCATTTTATTTCAATTTTGATGGAAAACCATATATTAAAGTTTTAATCAAAAGAAGTCCAATAACTGATAATCCAAACCACAAAGAGTTATATGGTTTAAACTATGGTATCCGATTTCATAAGAAAAATGAAGATGGTACGGAATGGGTAGAAATATGGAAAGATATTATTAATCAAGATGCTATAAAGGATTCAAATAAGTTTTATATGAAGGTGATTGCTTCGATTGAATTTTTGAAAGGTAGAGGGTTATGTTAAAAAATAATTAAAGTTTTGCTTGTTTTTTTGCCATAATTTGTGTATATTGTAAGGTAATTGAGAGTGAGAGACGTTTCTCCTCCTTAAACACTTTCCGATATGAGCTTACCATTTAACCTTGCTTCCGTTTTAGAAACCTCTTCATTAGTTGAGGGTTATTCTGTTATTAAAAACGCTTTCCCTGTTAAGGGACAGTTTGTTGACCGTGTGATTACTTATCCCGAAGCAGTATTCGATGCTTTGGCAGATGTTGCCGAAGATTACCAAGATTGGCCTGAGGACCAAGGTTTTGGTTCATCTGATATGACTTATGTTCGTAAGTCGTTCATAGATACTATGATTTCAATTGCTAACCTACGTGGTTATTACGAAACTAAATTTCAACCCTACCTTAAAGTAGTTGAGTATTCGGAAGTAGAATACCACGAACAACAACTGCGTAGAGAGCAGGGATTGTAATTATTACCATTGTTAAACCTTAAAATCTAAAAATATGTTATACGATTCTTATGATGTTGAAGTTCTTGCTGACCGTTTAGAAATGGAAGCAGAAGTTATTAGAGAGATGAATGAACTCTCTGCGTTTGAGTTTACTTACAAAACTGATGCTGAATATCGTTCAGATAGATTAAGTGGTTATATTGAAGAATACAAAAATGTTCGTATGGAGGTGATTACCAATGAGGGATGGCATATGGACTTCCCCGCACATAGTGAGCAAGAGTATTACGAATGCTTGAACCGAGCTCAAAAGGACGGTGATAAGATTATCAGAGTTTACGCAAATATAGACTATTATGAACCCAAACATTGGTACTAATATGGAATGTATAGAATGTATAAAATGCGGGTCTAATATGCCCGCATTACGATTTGCAATCTATGGGTTCAAATCATGTGTAAGTTGTAGCACAACTGAAAGGGTAGGTGGTGTCCCTATTACAAACCACAAAACAGGAAATACTATTCAGATTGTCCCTAAATCAGTAGCTGAAAACCTAATTCGTTTATCACAACGGCAGGGGTATGGTGTATGTAAGGGAATGAAACATAATTAATATGAAATTACTTAATGGGATAGGACTGATTATAATCGCCCAAATCATGTCTTTTATACAATTACAAGGTCAAGTCAAATGGCCCTGGGCAAAGGATAACCCGTTGGTTATGATGTTATTTGGACTACCTATTGGTTTTCTATTCATCAAATCTACCGGAGTTATCAACGAACTTACTGGTGAAACTTGGCCTGGTAGATTAATCGGACAAGCAATCGGTATTATTATGTTTTCAGTAATGAGTTGGATTATGTTTAGAGAACCCCTAACAATCAAAACGGGTGTGTGTATTGCATTGGCATTATCTGTGGTTGTTATACAAATCTTTTGGAAGTAATGAGATTAAACATAATAAACTACAAAATATCAGGACCTTTGTGGGTAGAAAATACAGAATACTCCATAACTACGCCAAATCAACAAGCAGAACAAGCTTATATTTGGGATATACACAAACGTTCAGAAGGTGAGCCACCATATTTGATTGGACACGCTTGGTTATGGAAAGAGATTGGTGATTTACCCATTCCATCATATAAAATATCCATAATAAATACCGAAAATATTGTTGTGCATAATAAGTGGTTATCAAAAGGATTATTGAGCACAAATGAACGTATAATAGATACAATCGGAGATTCAATACGATTGCGTGAAATTCAATAAATATTTGGAAAACCCAAGTATTTTTTGTATATTTGATAAAATAAAAATGTAAGTAATGGAGAAAAAGGAATACGAGATTTATATAGCACAACAAATATCAGCATTGAATTCCAAATATAAAATGGAAGTAGCACAACATTGGCAAGATGTATTACTAAAATCACTCAAAGATGAGGAGAATCCTGGTATGCTGGTAGATACTCTTTCAAAACTTTTAGATGAACCCCCTAAAAAGAATGCAGAAAAACCTATAAAACTATCCAATCCTGAAAAGTTGGCAAGAGATTATGCCCTATTAAGTGGGGATAGTGTCAATATAAAATATACGGGAGAGAATAGTGAATCATATAACTATCTGTATAAGGTAAGAACTAAACCTACTAATACAGGAGTTATGCGGATAATGAAGGATAAAAAATATGGTTGTGTATATGTTGAGTTTCTAAACGGAGACGGAGGTAGAGATGGTAGACGATACGAAATGGATGAATTTACCGACTTCCAAAAGTTTATGGGATTGATTGTAGATGTAATATATAAATTTTAAAATGACAATAGAACAGGCAGAATTTGTTAAAGAATTTAGGGTTGTGTTGGGATATAGTTGGAGAGCACTTCACATTGAGTGGTGTGACAAATATGAGAATAATACAATTCAGAAAGGTAATCAGTTAAAAGGTATGGACTTGTGCAGAGAAGCAATGAAGATACTAAACGAAAAAATGGACGATGGTTGGAGTTGATATGATATATAAAATAGGAGTTGTAATTGGTATAGGTATAGCAATTATCATACTGAAATTCATTGAAGTTAGAAGTGTAAATAAAAGAAAAGCAAAGAAATGGCAGCACAGGAACCAATAAGTTTAGGCATCGATGTGATGACTGGGATACAGAATGAATCTAAGAAATTTATAGAATCATTAAAACAAGCAAACGAACACTTTTTGATATGTAAATCCGAAGAGTGGTATGAAGGATGTAAGGAAGGATACGAATTAGGATTGATACAGATGCACTTAAATATAATTAGAAATGAATCAGAAACTGAATGATTTTAAAGATTTTGGTATAGGATGTCTGATATACATTGGTGGTGTTATTGCCGCTATTTGGATATTAGAAGGATTATTAACCTTATTATTTGGATAAATATGAGAAAGAAAATAGATTATATCATACGAAAATTTGATGAATGGACTGCAATTTGGATAGTATTTGGATTATTGGCATCTGCCGTATCATTCCAAACCTATTACATTTTACACCTAAAATCACAACTTAAACTGTTTAAAACAGATGAAAAAACTAGCACTAATTCTGTGTCTGACTCTATCGGCATTCAAAGGAGAAGACGATAAAATCCTATTTGTAGGTGATTCTTTGACCGCATACAAAGGTGGGTGGCAACATCAGGTTGCTAGGATGCTCCATTCCAAATATGATAATATATCCAAAGGAGGTAAAAGGACTAAATGGATGGTAAACGAACTGAATAAACTATCCGATAATTCAAATGGTTATACCAAAGTGATAATCTACGGAGGTATCAACGATTCATTTAGTAGTGTTAAAGAGGATGAAACGATTGAGAATATCCAAGATATGGTATATACTGCAAAGGAAATGGGTGCAGAACCTATCGTAATTGTAGGGTATAATCCTGAAAGAGTAATAAATTTAACGATGTATTCAAAGGAAGTTGAGGCAAAATGTAGAGATAGATACATCAAATTACAGAAACGAATTCAAAGAGATATTCGTGGGTGTAATGTGATACCTGTTGAGAACACTATCTACCGAATTGATTCTGACGATGGTATTCACCTTAAAGCAAGTGGACATAGGAAATTTAGTAGCTGGGTATTAAAGAATTTAGAATAAACGGTGAGAGTAGACGATATTATAAAGGAAGTTGCAAGACGAATAAATGGTGGTGGGATACAACTATCCGATAGAGCAAAAGAATACATTAAAGAAAAAATAGGACTCAACGATATGAATACAAATCCAATGATTCAAGCATTAGAAGAGCAATTCGGTGAGAATTCGGCAAAACTTCTAACGATACAGAACTACGAAAAGTTAAAAGGTTTGAGATTTGGTGGAGAATATCAGGTAAAATCAGCACATGAATCTATGGGTAACTATACTTTTATGGTAGAGAATTTGAAGAGGTCATTCCCACAAAACGAAGAACTATTTAGGTTGAGGAGAGTGCCGGAAGTAAAGGATTTAAGACTATATAGATTATCCTTACAAAATAGAAGAAACTTTATAACCTTACCACGTAAGATAATAGAGAATCCAGCTCTTTTGTTGCAAGAGATGTATGAACTAACTTTAAAAGAATCAAACCCTTTTTAGAGATGCTGAAAATACCAAACCCTGAGAAACTAAACGGTAAAATCCAAATTGACGATATGAAATATGATTTGGAATGGAAGATTGAAAATGAAGAGTTCTATATCTTTTCGATAGACCAGGTAAGACCTACACTATATCATGCTGGCACACCTGACCCTAGATTATTTACACTCAAAATCCATAGAAATTACGCAACAATAGATGATATTGGTGAGGACATGTATAATAATATAGGGGTAAAAAAGATAGTGACAATTCGATTAGCATATTTGGAGGAAAAGGTAGTGCATATGATAGGTCTGACTGATATAAAAAATTTACAGAGATTTAAGAGAGTAATAGAGGGAATGATAATAGGTCTGAATGAAAAAATAGATATGGAAATGCAGTATAACACTACTACAATGCCACCACTATCACAATGGGGTAATGCTATGACACATTCAACAATACATGGAACATGGTAGATAATAAACGACTTACAATAAAGAATATAGATAAGATATTTGGACGACAATTGTATTCAAAGTGGATACCCGGAACATATGGTTGGGCAGTCCAAAGTGTTGAAGGTACAAACGATGCATATTATTTTGATTTGGCAAGTAATGGTAAATTTAAACATGCGGAAATACAATTGAAAAGAGACCCCGTCAAATATAACCCCGATAATAGGGTATTCTTATATGAGTTATGGGCATGGAATTTAGAAAAGAATAAAGCAGAAACGATGCAATTTTCAATGCAAGAAATAGATACGTTGGAATCAATGGTAATAAGATTGGGAGTGATGTTAGAAAAGATAATACCGAAGGGATAATATGATAAAGTGGTTTAAGAGTAGATGGAGTATGAAACCTACGGGTAAGAGCTTCTATGATAGTATAGGTGGAGATGTGGTAAGGTATTGGGTAGATTGCTATGGTACGGAGTGGCTGGGAGTATCTCGTTGGGGATTTAGAGTAGAAACAAAATAAGAGGGATGAGACTGACAATAAAGAATATAGAGAAAATAGACGAATTTAAACTACCCAAAT
>Ga0222712_10001958_pt1 | contig 24466 bp, 20 predicted proteins | sample C33_657DmetaG_FD_165043 | JGI IMG/M metagenome (GOLD analysis project Ga0222712, IMG submission 165043) | Estuarine water microbial communities from San Francisco Bay, California, United States - C33_657D | ecosystem: Environmental > Aquatic > Marine > Unclassified | place: USA: California... | reverse complement strand
TCTGAAAAAATTAAAAACGCAATGAGTGTAATAGATCCTAATAATAAATAAAATAAATAACTAAACACATTTGCTTCTACATAAATAAGCCCTACAGAAATAAGAGAAAAAATAAGTAGTCCTAAAAATACATTGAGTGGCTTTCTGGAAACAGCTGGAGAATCTTGTGGCGTTAATCCCAATATATTTTTATTGTGATCTACCACGTATTTGTTGTGAAAAAAATGCATCACCACCACACTTAACAACATGCCAATACCTGCTGCTAAAAAAGCCCATTTAAAATCGTCAGGGTTGCCTGTGTCACCAAAAAATCCGCACACGAAAGGACCAATGGCGCCGCCCGTGTTAATTCCCATATAAAAAACGGTATACGCAGAATCTTTGCGTTTGTCGTTTTCTGGATATAACTGCCCCACCATTGCTGAGATATTGGGCTTAAAAAATCCGTTGCCCGCAATCATGAGCCCGAGTCCTGTAAAAAACAACAAAGCTGCTATTTCAGGATTGGACTTATACATAGATCCACAAAAAAACAACACAAACTCGCCTATTGCCATTACTAAGCCCCCTAAAATAATGGACCGTTTGTTACCCCAATACCTATCGGCTATATAACCACCCACCAGCGGCGTCAAGTACACAAGCCCAGTATAGCTTCCGTATATGCTAGATGCAAAAACTTTATCAAATAGGAGCGCCTTGGTCATAAAAAGTACCAAAATGGCGCGCATACCATAGTAATTGAAACGCTCCCACATTTCGGTGGCAAATAACACATACAATCCCTTTGGATGACCTTTTTGAATAGCGGTTTGATTCATATAGAGCTCTTTATCGTTGTAAACTATTGATTTTCTGGTGCTGTAAAATAGCAATAAAATCTTTACAGCGAACCACCCGTACAAATGACCGCCGAAAATGATACTTTTGCCTCTCCAATTATACCTAACTCTATGAATATTTTACTACTGGGTGCTGGCGGCAGAGAACATGCACTTGCTTGGAAAATGACCCAAAGTCACCATTGTGATGCTTTATATATAGCACCCGGAAATCCAGGCACAGCAGGCATTGGAACCAATTTAAACCTTTCGGTAACCGATTTTGAAGGCATTAAAGCAGCAAGTATCGAGCATAAAATTGGACTGGTTGTAGTAGGCCCCGAAGAGCCACTAGTTAAAGGTATTTATGACTTTTTTGAATCGGACCCGGCACTAAGACATATTATAGTGGTAGGCCCTTCTGCAAAAGCAGCGCAATTAGAGGGTAGCAAAGCATTTAGCAAGAAATTTATGCAGCGTCACCAGATTCCAACGGCGGCCTATGCAGAGTTTACCCTAGAAAATATAGAGGAAGGTAAAAACTATATCGCATCTCATTCATTACCTGTGGTACTAAAAGCCGACGGTTTAGCGGCCGGAAAAGGCGTTGTTATTGCTACCACACACGGTGAAGCGCTGGAAACTTTTTATGAAATGCTTGTTAACAAGCAGTTTGGGGACGCCAGCAGTAAAGTGGTGATTGAACAATTTTTATCCGGAATTGAAGTGAGTGTGTTTGCACTTACCAACGGCATGGACTACCAAATTATTGGTCATGCCAAAGACTACAAACGAATAGGAGAAGGTGATACAGGCCTTAACACCGGCGGCATGGGTTGTGTGAGCCCCGTTCCTTTTATGGACGATACTTTTATGCAAAAGGTGGAGGAACGCATTGTTAAGCCCACTATTAATGGGCTCGCAGCAGAAGAACTTTGCTACAATGGGTTTGTGTTTTTTGGACTCATGAATGTAGGGGGCGAGCCTTTTGTAATTGAGTACAACTGCCGTATGGGTGATCCCGAAACAGAAGTGGTAATGCCGCGTTTACAAACAGACCTCGTTGCCCTATTTGCCGCGATGGATAATGGCACTTTAATTGACGCCAATATTACGTACGATAACAGAAGTTGCGCCACTATTATGGCTGTAAGTGGCGGCTACCCTGGAGACTATGAAAAAAACAAGGTCATTTCAGGCCTAGAAGATACGAACGCTATTACAGACACACTTGTTTTTCAGGCAGGCACCAAAGCTTCCGAAAACGCTGTAGTTACAAGTGGTGGAAGGGTTTTAGCAGTTACTGCATATGGCAACAATATTCAAGACGCCGTTTTGCTTGCACACCAAAGACTAGAAAAGATAAGTTTTGAGGGGATTTATTTTAGGCGCGATATTGGGTACGAATTTGAAAAAAAATAGCTAGCGGAAATTCGTAAGAATAGACCTTGTTATTTCCATTTATTTCAAGCACCTTTGTAGTAATACATTTACTCAAGATTTACGCATCATACCATGGGATTATTTAACTTTTTTACGCAAGAAATTGCAATGGATTTGGGGACCGCAAATACCCTCATTATTCACAACGACGAAGTAGTTGTAAATGAACCTTCTATTGTTGCCCTAAACCGCAATAATTTAAAAGAAGTTTTAGCCGTTGGTAAAAAAGCACTCATGATGCATGAAAAAACACATGAGAGCATTAGAACCATTCGTCCATTAAAAGATGGTGTGATTGCAGATTTTAACGCCGCCGAGTTAATGATTCGGGAGATGATGAAAATGATCTACCCTAAAAAACCATTATTCCCTCCAAGCTGGCGTATGGTTATTTGTATTCCTTCATCTATTACCGAAGTTGAAAAGCGTGCGGTAAGAGATTCTGCAGAACAAGCAGGCGCTAAAGAAGTATACATGATTCATGAACCGATGGCAGCAGCCTTAGGTATTGGTATTGATGTTGAAGAGCCGGTTGGAAATATGATTATTGATATTGGAGGTGGTACCACTGGTATTACCGTGATTGCACTTGCTGGTATTGTTTGTGATCAAAGTATTCGTGTAGCGGGTGATGAATTTACCGCCGACATTATGGAAGCACTACGCCGTTACCATAGTTTATTAATTGGTGAGCGTACCGCAGAGCAAATTAAAATTAACGTTGGTGCTGCAATGAAGGATTTAGACAACCCGCCAGATGATTTACCAGTTAACGGACGTGACCTTGTTACAGGTATTCCAAAACAAATTATGGTAAGCTATCAAGAAATTGCAGAAGCACTTGATAAGAGTATTTTTAAAATAGAAGAAGCGATCTTAAAAGCCCTAGAAACCACGCCACCAGAGCTTGCTGCAGATATTTACCGCCGCGGATTGTACCTCACAGGTGGTGGTGCATTATTACGCGGACTCGATAAAAGATTAAGTGCAAAAATTAAATTGCCAGTACACGTTGCAGAAGATCCACTTAAAAGCGTTGTGCGTGGTACAGGGTTAGCACTAAAAAATTATCAGCGTTTTCCGTTTATCATGCGCTAATAAATTGTCTTGAAAAATATTTTTGATTTCATACGTAAGCACTTTACATTACTTAGCTTTTTGCTTTTGCAAATTGCTTCTATTTATATGCTTACACAAGCAAGCACTTCGCATCAAACTTTTTTTTCATCAAAAATGAATGATGCCTCTTCAAAAATTAATGAGCGCTATTATAATATGCGTGGCTACTTTTTCTTAAGAGAAACGAATGAAAAATTAGCGCAAGAAAATGCCCGCTTATTAAATTTACTAGGCTCAAATATTTCAGCACCAGATTCTAGTATTCGCATTGTTACAGATTCGGTATACAAAGACTCACTTAATAAATACAGAAAATACAATTGGCTGCCTGCAAAAGTTATTGGCAATACGGTTTCATTACAAACAAATTTTTTAACACTTGAGCGCGGAAGTTTACAAGGTGTAAAAAAAGGAATGGCCGCCATTAGTCCCGAAGGGATCGCTGGTGTTGTTGTAGAAGTATCGGAAAATACGAGTAAAGTAATGAGTTTATTACACCGTAATAGTAGGGTGAGTGCGATGTTAAAAAAAGACAATAACGCAGGTAGTATAGAATGGGATGGTGCCAGCCCTTATTACCTCCTTTTACGTAACGTTTCTAAGGGCGCTAAAGTGGTAAAAGGCGATACCGTTGTTACCAGCACCTACTCGGCTAACTTCCCACCCTACCAAGTTGTAGGTCGCGTTGCCGAAATTGAAGCCGACCCTTCAAGTAATTTTTATACCCTCAAAATTAAAACGGCTGTTAACTTTTTTACGGTTCAGTATGTATACCTCGTAGAAAACCTCAGGTACCAAGAGCAATTTGAATTAGAAAACAACAATCCTAAAAATCGTGAATAGCCTACTCAAAAATATCATTCGCTTTGCACTGTTTTTACTACTTCAAATTGTGGTCTTAAACGAAGTGCCGCCCGTACACCGCTTTATTATTCCTTATCTCTACTTTTTATACATTCTTTGGTTGCCGTTTTCCATCAACCGATTTACCTTATTAATTGTCGCTTTCTTATTTGGGCTTTCACTGGACTACTTTACCGGCACCACAGGCCTTCATGCCGCGCCCTGTGTGCTTATCGCCTATATTAGACCTTATTTATTAAACCTGCTTTTACCGCAAGAAACCATCGAGCAAAGCTATGCTGAGCCTGGTGTTAACAGTATGGGCTGGGCGCCATATGCCGTGTATGTAGGCTTTCTAACTTTCGTCCATCACTTTTACTTGGTACTCATCGAGTGGCTCCAATTTGGCGACTTTGTATACTTTTTAGGAAAGGTAGTGGGTACCACCCTTGTGAGCTTTATGATGATTGCACTTTCCGAACTTCTTTTTTTAAGAAAGGGGAAGTACAGAACCAACGCAGCCTAGTTTTAGCTGTCCACAAGTATGCATAAGTTTTTTTTCTCAAAATGATGCTTTGTTGCGTTTGTTACATCAAATTTGCAATACATTTTGTCGACTTATTTTTAGCAAGCTCCTATGTCCGCCTTTAATCAAAACCGAAGTAGAATTGTTCAAATCATATTTATAGGTGCGTTTATTTTAATTACCCTTCAGCTAATTAATCTACAAGTTTTTTCTACAAAATATAAAATGGCAGCAGATAACAATGCCTTTTATAGAAAAGTAATTTATCCGGATAGAGGTATCATTTTTGACCGCAAAAAAAGAGCCATTTTAGAAAATACCATTAGTTATGATTTGGTGGTGATACCCGCCGAATCTAAAGGAACTGATACACTGGCACTTTGCGCACTATTAAATATTGATACGGCTACGTATAAAAAAAGAATGCGGGACCTGATTTTTAAAAATGGTGCTGTTAAGCCTAGTGTTTTTGAATCGTTACTTACCACCGAAAATTTTGCGCGCCTCAACGAAAATATGTACCGTTTTCCTGGATTTACATTAAGTGAAAGATCCGTACGGTCTTACCCCTACGATTGTGGCGCAGCTGTTTTAGGTTACACCGCCGAAGTGGATACCGGATTTTTACGCAGACATAAAGATGAAGGTTATGAAATGGGCGATTACTTTGGTACCACAGGACTAGAAAATAGTTACGAGAAAATACTGATGGGTCAGCGTGGTATTAAGCGTTTTATAAGAGACAATAAAGGAAGAATTCAGGGCCCTTGGGAAAAAGGAGAATTTGATACCGCAGCCGTTGCTGGTAAAAATTTATATTCAAGTATTGATGTAGAGCTTCAACAACTTGGAGAAAAACTCATGCAAAATAAAGTGGGTAGTATTGTAGCCATTGATCCTAAAACTGGAGGTATACTATGCATGGTAAGCGCACCCACCTATAATCCCAACTATTTAACAGGTAATCAACGAAAAAAGCATCTAGTAGACATGATGTATTTTGATCCTAGAAAACCGCTACTTAATAGAACCGTTAGTACCACTTACTCTCCGGGCTCTACATTTAAAACGCTGGTGGGTATTATTGGCATGGCAGAAGGTGTTATTGACGATCAAATGACCGTTTCCTGCGGTGGTAGTTACTTAGGATGCGGTAGAAGAATGGGTTGTCACGCGGCTGGAACTTTTACACTAAAACCTGCTATTTCAAAATCATGCAATAGTTATTTTGCTGTGGCTTTTCGCAGAATTTTAGACAACGCAAAAGTGAATAATAGAGATATCACACTCGGTTTATTTAATGAATACGCTTATTCATTTGGGCTTGGGAAAAAATTAGGTGTAGACTTACCTTCTGAGCGCATGGGCAATATACCTACTTCAAAATATTACCAAAAAATATTTGGGAAAAATTGGCAGGCATGTAATATTATATCAAACTCGATAGGTCAGGGAGAAATTACGACCACCCTTACACAACTTGCCAATGTAATGGCGATTATTGCCAATAAAGGCTGGTATTATTTACCCCATTTGATTGACTCTGTAGAAGGTGGTGATGATTATGAAATGCTGGCACGTTTTAAAGTAAAACAAAGAACTAAAAATATTGCGGAAAGTATTTTTGAAGAAGTACATGAGGGCATGCAAGGCACCATGGAATTTGGAACAGGTGCGTACGCAAAAGTTCCAGGTATCAATGTTTGTGGTAAAACGGGCACCGTAGAAAACGCCTACAGGGGTGAATCACTCAAAGACCATGCGTTTTTTGGGGCTTTTGCGCCTCGTGAAAATCCACGTATTGCCATTGCAGTCATGTGCGAAAATGCAGGTTTTGGTGCTACATCAGCAGCACCGATTGCGAGTTTACTCATTGAAAAATATTTAAGAGATTCTATTGCAGGCCCAGAAAGGAAAGCGAAAATTGAGCAGCTGGCCAATATGAATTTAATTCCGCCTCAAATGAAGCGCTTAATGACAAAGCAAGATTCAACAAAAAAGGTTACCCTCAAAAAATCAATTGCCAAGAAATAGCCAACGATAAACATGAACAGAAAAAATAATAATCTTGCGGGAGAAGGGATAGATTATACGGTTGTTTGGCTGTATGGTATATTAGTGTCCATTGGTGTGTTGTGTATTTTTATGGTAGAATACAAGACCAATACCAATTGGTTGGCTACATTTTTAGGCGGAAAAACAAACTATAGTAAGCAGCTGATTTTTGGAGGTATTTGTGCGCTAGCAGCAACTTTTATCTTATTAACTGATAGTAAAATATTTACAGCATTTGCAAATCTTTCGTATTTGCTTGGTATCCTACTTATGCTAGCCACTTTTGTACTTGGAAAAAATATCAATGGGTCTAAATCTTGGATCCCGTTAGCGGGTGGGTTTAATTTACAGCCAGCAGAGCTTTGCAAAATATTTACATCCCTTGCAATTGCTAAATTTATTTCACGTCAAGAAATAGATTTTACAAATATCAAATCACAAATTGTTGCTGGCCTGATTGCGCTAACCCCTGCCGCTTTATCTATTTTGCAGCATGAACTAGGTTTAGCACTTGTATACTTAAGCCTTTTGATTGCCATGTACAGAGAAGGATTGCCCGCTCAGTTCTTAATTATTGGATCATGTTTTGGTTTACTAGCACTTGCTACACTCATCGTAGAAAGAGATGCACTCTCCATCACGTTAACCATTTTAGCGGCATTCATTATTTTTTTAGCCTATAGACAGGTTCGAAAAAAACAAAGGCTCGTTACCATTGCAGCGATTTTATCTATTTGGATCTTATGTATTGGTGTACAGCGATATGTAGTACCCTACGTATTTAATAATGTATTAGAGTGTTACCAGAGTACTAGAATATATAGTATGGTGGGTAAAGATTATGATTGTAGTTTAAATAAAAAATCCAACGAAAAAGTTACCGGTAAAGCTGCACGTAAACCAGATGATTATAACGTAAGACAAAGTAAAATTGCGATTGGTTCTGGTGGGTTTTTTGGAAGAGGCTTTTTAAAAGGCACACAAACAAGAGGCAAATATGTACCCGAACAAGACACCGATTTTATTTTTACTTCACTAGGTGAAGCCTTTGGTTTTGTAGGATGTACTATATTTTTAGGACTTTACTTATATTTCTTATTTCGTATTGTTCGCATTGCAGAAAGACAGCGAAGTGCCTTTAGTAGGATATATGCATACTGTGTAGCGAGTATTTTATTTTTCCATATTGCAGTAAATGTAAGTATGACTATTGGACTTTTCCCAATTGTAGGTATTACCCTTCCGCTCATCAGTTATGGAGGATCATCGCTACTCACTTTTACGGTATTAATTTTTATCATGCTCCGACTAGACGCCGATAGACAAATGGTGCTACGTTAAACCAATCGAGTTTTCATGCAAATTATTCCATTATCTGAAGGCAGTTTCACCATTGACAAATCGAAAGTATTTGTTCCTTTTAATACCCAAACGGAAGCCCTACAAAGTAGACCTGTGGGAAGTTTACTCGTAGAAATTCAGCCTTTTGTTGTGGTTACTAAAAAAGATATTATTTTAATTGATACGGGCCTTGGCTACACAAATACAGATGGTCAATTGCAGTTGCACGAAAATTTAGAGAAAGCTGGTATCAAGCCGGCTGCCGTTACTAAAGTACTAATGAGTCATTTACATAAAGACCATGCTGGTGGTACGACATTTAGTAATATGGACAACACTGCCCGTTACATTAGTTTTCCTTACGCAACTTATTACATTCAAAAACGTGAATTTGAATATGCCACAGGCATAGGCTCGGCCTCTTATATACCTGAAGATATTTTACCGCTAGCGGAATTTAGCAAAGTAGTATGGCTAGATGGTGACGAAGGAGAAATTGATGGCGGAATTAAATACCAAGTGACGGGAGCCCACTCAAAGTTTCATCAGGTGTTTTGGATTACCGAAGACAATGAAACCGTATTTTTTGGCGGAGACGACGCCCCTCAACTACAACAAATGAAAAGCAAATTTGTAGCCAAGTACGATTATGATGGGAAAAAATGTATGGAACTCAGACAAGCATGGCTAGAAAAAGCAAAACAAGAAGGATGGACCTTCTTGTTTTACCATGATATAAAAATGCCTATTTGGAAAAGTGTTTAAACAGCAGGTGCTTCTTGACCTGGAGGAGGCGGTGGCGGTCCTCCATTTCCTTTCTTTTTTGACCCCGGCTTTCCGCCTTTTCTATTTTGCAGTTCATCCTTAATCATACCCATAAAAGCACGATCTGCAGTAAGTGCTTTATTGGCACGCTCGTCTGATCCTAATACTTTTTTGAACTCGTTCTTGTACTTTTTTCTGATGTTTAAAGCTGCTTCTTCAAAAGCCAATATATCTTCTTTTTTTTCCTGACGCGCTTTTTTTAATTCTTCAGTGCATGCATTGTAAGCTGGCCAAAATTTTTGCGCCTCGTCAACATTTAAATTTAAATGCTTGGTCATAAAAGCAACTTTTAATGCTTCAACATTTTCTCTACTTGGCCTTGGACCTTTACCGCGAGGCCCCATAGATCTTTGTGGTGGTTGCGCAGCAACGATGGCAACAACAAACATAGAAAGTAAAAAACTAAAAATGATTTTTTTCATAACTGATAATTTAATTGCTTGATTGAATGTATTCTAGGAGTTCTTGATCTGATACATCTGGTGTTATAATTAATTTTTCATGCAGATCCAGATATGCCGTTAATGTAGAATCACTAATGGTTTCTATTATTTGTTGGTGATCTGCAACAATATACGCGCCATAATCAACGGTTTGTTTTTGGCTTGTATACATAAAATTGACAAGCACCATTGCACCAATGAGTGCCGCTGCTATGGCTAATTTAGGCCAAGTAAACAATTGTACAGTTGCGGTTACAGGCTGCACCTTTTCTTGTGCAACTGGTATTTGATAGCCCGTTTGCTTAGGTATCGTATTTAATAGAGGCGCAACGAGTTCAAGCTCTTCATAAATAGCTTCCGTTTCTATTTTTGCACGCACAATACTAGGCAGCGATTCAAAATAATGAGCCGGCACTACATAAGGCATTTGGGATTGAATAGTGGTCCAAAATGGGCTTAATGCTTCTAGTTCTTCGTGTATGGTTTTATTTTGATGCATGGCTATTCAATAGACGCTCGCTTATCCTTTAGGTTTAATAACTTTTAATAAATTCTTCAATTTTTTTTGCAGCGTGATGATAACTTGCTTTTAAAGCACCCTCGGAAGTATCTAATAACTCACTCATTTGATGGTAAGGCATTTCGTCATAATAACGTAAATTAAAAACGAGCTGCTGTTTTTCAGGTAAAGATTTGATGGCGAGCTGTAAACGCCAAATCAATTGATTTTCATCAAAATGAGCATCTGCTTTTACCTTATCTCCAAAAGTATCTGAATCCTGATCCAATGATACAATCGCTCTCTTTTTTTCTTTTTCGATAAAAGTGAGCGTTTCATTGGTGGCAATTCGGTACATCCAAGTATACAATTTACTGTCTTCTCTAAAATTTTGAAGCCCGTTCCACACTTTTACAAGTACCATTTGTAATACATCATTGGTGTCTTCATGACTTACCAGCATACGTCTAATGTGCCAGTAGAGTTTTTCCTGGTACTTTTTCACAATGCCATTGTACCCTTTTTCTTTGGTGGCATGGTTGTGAAATGCAGCTAGTAAACTGGTATCATCTAGATGTAAGTCCATAGGCTAAAGGTAATTACTTGGACTGCCAAGGTTGAAATTAGTTTAATGCTTCTTAAAATTAAGCGTCTTTCCAGCGCCACAAATGAAGACAGGCATAGGTTTTATAGGGGCTCCAAGCCTCGGCTATAGCCAACATATTTGCTTTTAATTCCTTTTTATTAGAGGGGTCTAAGTTATAGCACTTAGTCATAGCCTGCTGTATGCCCAAATCGTCTACAGCAAAAACATCTTCACGACCCAGCGAAAACATGAGCAGCATTTCTACGGTCCATTTACCAACGCCTTTTATTTGAGTAAGCAGTTCAATAATTGCTTCGTTGGAAAGCGCCTGTAATTTCTTATCGGTTATTTTATGTTCGAAGCAAAAATTTGCTACGGCATAGATGTATTTGATTTTCGCATAACTAATACCAATCCCTCTGAGGGTCTCTTCTGGGGTGTCCAATACTTTTTGTATGGTTGGCTTTTCCCCTGGATATAAAGCTAAAAAACGATCAAAGATAATGGCCGCTACTTTAGTACTTAATTGCTGGCTAATAATGCTTGCCATAAGCCTTATTGGAATATTTTTTTGAAGCGTTAATACATGCGTATCACCTTTTAAAATGGCCGCCAACCGCTTATCCTTTTGCAGATATTTTTTGTATGACATACAGCAAGTTACAAACCCTAAATTATCTTTCAAAACCAATTAGAAGTAGTAGCTTAGTGTAAAATTTAACGGTTTATGCTATCCCGCATGTTCACCTTGTTTTTACTCGCTTTTTCGCTTCAATCTTTGGCGCAAAAAAATACGCCAACATACCATAAAAATGAGACGGCCATAAGAGCGCTTTTAGCTGCGCAAACAAAGGCATGGAATGAAGGGGATTTAGTGGGTTTTATGGAAGGCTACCTGCCTTCCGACTCCCTTTTATTTGTTGGCAAATCGGGTCCAACTTATGGTTTTACGAATACACTTAACAATTATAAAAAAGGCTACCCAGACACTGCTTCAATGGGTAAACTAACATTCACATTACTTGCTTTAACACCCATCGAAAAAAAGCATTACCGTGTTTTAGGAAAATGGTCATTACAAAGAAGCAAAGGTGATGTTAGCGGTTATTTTACGTTGTTATTTCAAAAAATAAAAGGAAAATGGTTTGTTATTCAAGACCATAGCAGTTAATTAAACACAATAAAATTTATATACCATGGCGCTCATTATTTTAGGCATTATTGTACTTGTTACAGGCATTTTTATTCTTAAGCAAAAAGAAGAATTACATAAATTAGGTAGGGGCATAAGAAGTGTTGGCGTTGTGCTTATTGTTATTGGCGCCTTAAACGCATGTGTAAAACAAATAGATGCGGGTCAAATTGGCGTTACCAGCTTATTTGGTAAAGTGTCTAATGAAGTAATTACCCCTGGACTCAATTTTGTTAACCCACTTGTAAACGTATACAATGTAGATATAAAAACACTCAACTACACCATGAGTGGCGTTCATGACGAGGGGGATAAAGAAGGTGATGACGCGATTCGTGTACTTACCTCAGACGGATTAGAAGTAACCATCGACCTCACAGTTTTATACCGTGTAGTTGGTGCAGAAGCGCCAAGATTAATTAGAGAAACAGGTCTGGATTATAAAGACAAAATTGTACGCCCACTTACTAGAACAAAAATTAGGGATAACGCTGTATACTTTACTGCCATTGACTTGTACTCTACCAAGAGGGATCAATTTCAGAATAGAATATTTACAAGCATCGAAGCTGATTTTAAAAAAAGAGGCTTGATACTCGAGCAGTTATTACTCAGAAACATTACCCTTCCTAACAACGTTAAAACTTCTATCGAAGAAAAAATTAAGGCAGAACAAGACGCGCAAAAAATGGAGTTTGTGCTTCAAAAAGAAAAACAAGAAGCAGAACGTAAGCGTGTAGAAGCTCAGGGTATTGCAGATTATCAACGCATTATTAGTACCGGCTTAAACGATAAACAATTACAATACGAACAAATTCAAATGATGAAGGGTCTCATTACTTCACCTAATTCAAAAGTAATTGTAATGGGTAAAGGAAATACACCTGTTATTTTAGATAGTAAGGATAAATAATTATTCTTCGTTGTAATCGATGGGGTCTTTCCATTTATTGTATAAATACCAAAACAACAGTCCAGTGCTTAATAATAGCCAGGTATAAAAAATTAGATTGGTACTGGTAAAACTACTTTCCCAATAAGCGGCGCCATACATGATGCCCGCACATGAATTAACGGCCATCCATAACAAAAACATGGATAAGGTATTTACAATTCTAATCAAATATTTACGTACACCTGGTTCCATATGATTAATCTAAACTTTGGTTATTGGCAGCTGCCATTTTTAATAGCCTATCAAATTGTGCTGGCGTTAAGTCATTGTAAAAGAAGTTAATCGGATCAATTGGAATGCCAGATTTATGCACTTCATAATGAAGGTGTGGACCTGTGCTTTTTCCGGAATTACCAACGTAACCAATCACTTCCCCCCTCTTTACGCGCTGTCCTGCCCTCGCTTTTACCCTTACCATATGACCATATATAGTTTTGTAGCCATAACCATGATTGATCACTACATGAATACCAAAACCACTGGTGGTAAAACCAGATGTAGTTACAACACCATCCGCAGTTGCGTAAATGGGCGTGCCAATAGGGGCTGCAAAATCGAGTCCTTCGTGTGCTTTTCTGGTTTTATAAATAGGGTCAATTCGGTAACCGAAACCAGACGCTATTCGGGATAATTTTTTATTGCTAATGGGCTGAATGGCAGGAATGGCAGCTAGCAATTTAGCCTTATTTTTTACCATGCCTATTAGCTCATTAAAGGATTTGTTTTGGTATTCCATTCGAAGGGCCAAACTATTGAGCTGATCAATAACGGTATGCACAAGATCGGTAGAACCCATACGCTGCACGAGTTGTACCTCTTTTTTCTGTTCCATATCCCTTATCCGTGCACTATCAGCAATGGGATCCGCTTCAAATATAGTGCGGTATACCGTGTTGTCCCGATTGGTAATTTCGCCCATTTTTAACTCGAGCTGTTTAAGTCGCTCCTCTATTACACCGTAGCCCTCACGCAGGTCTTCATTTTGCTGTCGAAGTAGTTTTTCTTTGGGAGAATCTATGTACTGAAAAGCAATGGCAAAAATGATAATACCCGTAACCATGGAAGCCGCTATAAAACCAAACACCTGCAATAGGCGCACTCGAAGAGGCGTCTCTAGTTTTTCAAACCGCAGGGTATGGGTATTATAGTAATATTTTATTTTGCGCATAGGGGCATTGGTATCAATAGCTAAAGGCTCAATTCCTTACCTTTGGAGCTATAAAAATATAGAACAAAGATAGCCCGCTATCTAGTAAAATTAGCATATTAAAATTAGTACCGTTTTATGATGACCAGTGCCGAGATAAGAAAAGAATTTTTAGCCTTTTTTGCTTCAAAAAAACACCAAATAGTTCCATCTGCCCCAATCGTTGTAAAAAATGACCCAACCCTTTTGTTTACCAATGCCGGCATGAATCAATTTAAAGATTACTTTCTAGGAAATCGCAAGCCTGAATATAAACGTATTGTAGATACCCAAAAATGTTTACGCGTGAGCGGTAAACATAATGACCTTGAAGAAGTGGGTGTTGACACCTACCACCATACCATGTTTGAAATGTTAGGCAACTGGAGCTTTGGTGATTATTTTAAAGATGAAGCCATTGCATGGAGTTGGGAGCTGCTTACAGAAGTGTACAAGATTGATAAAGACCGTTTGTATGTTTCTGTATTTGAAGGTGATCCAAGTGAAGGACTACCCATGTCTACCATTGCACTTGAAGCATGGAAAAAATTAGTAGACGAAGACAAAATTATTTTTGGAAATAAAAAAGATAATTTTTGGGAAATGGGAGACACAGGTCCATGTGGTCCATGTTCAGAAATACATGTAGACTGCAGATCTGACGAAGAAAGAAAATTAATTCCAGGCAGAGATCTAGTTAACAAAGATCATCCGCAAGTAATTGAAATTTGGAACAATGTTTTCATGCAATACAACCGTTTAAAAGACGGAACACTGGAACCACTTCCTGCAAAACACGTAGACACCGGTATGGGATTTGAACGTCTTGTACGCGTGCTACAAGGCAAACAAAGTAATTACGATACCGATGTATTTAGTGGTACCATAAATACAGTAGCAACAATCACCGGAAAAATATATGACCAAAGCGATAGCAAAGAAGCCGTAGCATTTAGGGTAATAGCAGATCATATCAGAGCTATTTCATTTACCATTGCCGATGGACAATTACCTTCCAATACTGGTGCCGGATATGTGATTAGACGTATTTTACGAAGAGCGGTACGTTATTATTATACCTACCTAGATTATAAGCAACCATTGCTTTTTAAACTTGTGGCAGTTTTAGCAGCTCAATTTTCTGAAGTATTTCCTGAGCTTGCAGCACAAGAAGAATTTGTAACAAAAGTGGTAAGAGAAGAAGAAGATGCATTTTTAAGAACCCTAGATAAAGGACTTAAAAGAATTGATGAACTCATGAAGGCTTCTAATAGCAAAGTGATTGAAGGTAAAGCTGCATTTGAACTTTTTGACACCTACGGATTTCCAATAGACCTTACCCGTTTAATTGCACAAGAAAATAATTTAGCGGTTGATGAAAAAGGTTTTGAAGCAGAAATGCAGCAGCAAAAAAATAGAAGCAGAGCTGCAACAGCAATAGATGCTGCAGACTGGATTATTGTAAATGATAACGAGCATCAAACATTTGTTGGCTACACAGATAAAGTTTGCACGACTACTGTTACGAAGTACAGAAAAGTAACAAGCAAAGGAAATACGGGCTATCAAATTGTTTTAGAATCAACACCATTTTATGCCGAAAGTGGTGGACAGGTTGGTGATATTGGTGTACTAGAATTTGAAGGATCTACCATCGATGTAATCGATACCAAAAAAGAAAACAACCTAATCATCCATTTTACAACCGAGATTCCTGAAAGCTTGGCAGGATCAGTAGTTGCCAAGGTAAATACAGATATTCGAAAAAGTATTTGTGCACATCATAGTGCAACACACCTCTTACATGCCTCTTTAAGAAATGTGCTGGGAAATCATGTGGCACAAAAAGGAAGTCTTGTAAATGCTGCGCAACTTCGTTTTGACTTTTCTCATTTTGCAAAAGTGAGTGCTGAGGAATTACAACAAATTGAAGACATCATCAACGAAAAAATTAGAGCTAATATTCCGGTAGTTATCAAAGAGATGACCAAAGATGAAGCAGTAGCGCTGGGTGCCATGGCTTTATTTGGCGAAAAGTATGGTGATACTGTGAGGGTTGTAATCATGGATCCAAATTATTCTATTGAACTTTGTGGTGGTACGCATGTTGGCGCAACAGGAGCACTTGGTTTATTTAAACTAAGAAGCGAATCTGCGGTAGCAGCTGGCGTAAGACGTATTGAAGCTGTTTGCGGCGAAGGTGCTACAACACAGGTAAATGAAGCATTAGCAGAACTTGAAACCATTAAAGAACTTGTAAAAAATACCAAGGAACCTGTTAAAGCAGTGCAACAAATGGTTGCCGATTTACAGTCGTTAAAAAAACGCATTGAATCATATGAGGCATTAGCACTTATTGGAATCAAAAAGGAATTAGAATCAAAAGTAACGCGCATTGGCGATACGCATTTTATTGGCGCCGTTGTTTCAGTTAGTAATCCAGATGGCCTTAAAAAATTATGTAGTGAGCTGCAAGCAAGTTATACAAACTTACTTGTTACACTCGCCGCCAATATAGATGGGAAAGCATCTGTTGCTGTTTTAGTGGATGATACCTTACAAGGTCTCAAAGGATTAGAAGCGCAAAAAATAATTAAAGATCACATTGCACCGCTTATTAAAGGTGGTGGAGGTGGACAAAAAGGCCTAGCCACCGCTGGTGGACAGGATCCTAGCAATCTTGCACTAGTGATTGAAACTGTAAAGAATTTGTTAAACTAGGCCTCAATAGAGGACAAAAAAATATCTTTGAAAACATTAAAACAACCAAAACAATGAATAAAATTATTTCATTTTTTACAGCTGCTTGCTTACTAGCAGCGACCGCTAACGCACAAGAAGAAAAAAAAGTAGTTATTGTAAAAACAATGGATACCACCATCATACATGGAAAAGAGAGTGGCCCACAAAAAATGACAGTGATTGTAGAAAATGGAAAAATAACCATAAATGGCAAGCCTGTTGACGGTGTTAATTTACCAGAAATGATGGGCGGTGTAATTGGTATTCCAAAAGTAACGAACATGCCTAAAGTGATGATGTTCAAATCTGATGATTTGAATGCCCCGCTTCCTAAATTAGACGGCAAAGTAACCGAATTGAAAATTGCAAAAGGCATGCCACTAGATATGAGTCAGTTAGGCGAGAATATTGCACTTTCATTATTTAATGATGGTCCAAAAATTGGAATCAGCATCGAAGATCTAACAGAAGGTTCTGGTGCTAAAGTATTAGAGGTTACAGAAGGTTCTCCAGCTGCAAAAGCAGGTATCGTAAAAAATGATATCATTACATCGGTGGATGGTTCATCTATATGTGATGTAGCTACGCTTCAAGAAAAAGCGAGTGATTTAAAAGCAGGCGATGCCATCACCTTAAAATTAACACGTGACGGAAAGACTAAAGAAGTGACTGTTAAAATTCCAAAAAAAGTAAAGAAGGCCAATATATAAGCTTATCAATTGTACGATAACCCGGTAACTAATCTTATTTTTGTTTGAGATGACCTCAAGCAAACAATATGAAGCAGTTATCGGGTTAGAAGTACATGCACAGCTAGCTACCAACAGCAAGCTATTTTGCTCAGATGCCACCACATATGGCGCTTCTCCAAACACCCAAATTAGCCCCATTACAATGGGACATCCGGGTAGTCTTCCAAAAACCAATAAAAAAGCAGTTGAGTTTGCCATTAAGATGGGCCTTGCATGCGGCTCCACCATTGTCAAGGAAAACTACTTTGCCAGAAAAAATTATTTCTACCCAGACCTTCCTAAAGGTTATCAAATTTCTCAACATACCACGCCTATTTGCGCAGGCGGTAAAATTCAAATAAAGGTAGAGGGTCAAAAGCGATATGTTCAATTAAATAGAATTCACCTAGAAGAAGACGCTGGAAAAAGCATACACGATATTGATCCTACACATACCCTCATAGATTTAAACAGAGCTGGCACCCCCTTAATTGAAATTGTTACAGAGCCTGATTTATATAGTGCCGAAGAAGCATTTGCCTATGTTACTGAAATTAGAAAGCTAGTGCAGTGGCTAGGTATCTGTGATGGAAACATGGAAGAAGGTTCTTTAAGATGTGACGCCAATGTATCGGTACGATTAAAAGGCGAAAAAAAATTGGGCACTAGAGTTGAGGTGAAAAATTTAAACTCTATTCGGAATGTAAAAAAAGCAATTGAATTTGAAACAGCCCGACTCATTGAAATACTTGAATCCGGTGGTACTATAACCCAACAAACTAGAAGCTTTGATGCTTCAAATGATACCACATTTGCAATACGTGATAAAGAAGAAGCAAACGATTACCGGTACTTTCCTGATCCTGATTTAGCCCCATTTGTTTTAAGTGAATCCTATATTGATGCAATAAAAACAGGACTACCTATTTTACCGGCTGCTGTAGAAGAAAAATTAATGACACAGTTTCAATTGAGCGCTTACGATGCTGCTCAGCTTTGTGAATCATTAGCAACAGTTCATTATTTTGAAGCTACTGCTCAGCACACAATCAATTTTAAATCCTTGGCCAATTGGATGCTAGGTCCCATTAAATCTTATTTAAATGAAGCAGGGCTAGATTATAACAAACTAGCACTACAACCAACTACATTAGCGAATCTTATCAGACTCATTGATGAAGGTCAATTAAATTTTTCGGTGGCAGCATCTAAAATATTGCCTCAAATTACGGATGGAAAAAAAACCGATGTTTTAGCCATTGCTACTGAACTGAATGTGTTGCAAGTGAATGATGCAGACACCCTAGAAAAATGGGTAGACGCTGCTATCGCTAGTATGCCTGACAAAGTAATTGAATACCAAAAGGGGAAAAAGGGGCTCATCGGTTTATTTATTGGCGCCGTAAAAAAAATAAGTCAAGGGCAAGCAGATCCAAATAAAGTCGGCGATATGCTGATGAAAAAATTAAATAAATAATTATTCAACCAATACATCAATCATGAAAAAAACAATTAGTATATCTCTAATTGCAGTAACTATTTTATTTGGCTGTACCGAAAAAAAATACGGGGGCTTTACGGTTAGCGGTAAAATTAGTAATGGAGGTAGTCAAAAAATTTACTTACAAGAACTTCCATTTGCAGGATCAGAGCCCTTAATACTAGACTCTGCAACATTAAAAGAAAATGGAAAATTTGAATTAAGAGCCACTGCATTAGAAGAAGGTTTATACCGTCTAACTTTGGAGAGAGGTCCCGAAGTATTACTGATTAATGATGAAAAAAGTATCCGCGTTAATATCGATGTCAATCAACCCCGCAACTATGAAATTGAATCGTCTGATGCAAGTAAAAGCCTTCAAAATTTATTTGCAAAATACAGTGCAGCAGACTCCTCATTAATGGTGGTTTTTAATGCATTAGAAAGTGCACAGCAACAGTCTGGTAATGATAGTTTAGTACAAGTGCTAACTAAAAATAGAGACAACGAACTTTTGTCCATCAATACGATTGTCAACGAATTTATCAATAACTCAAAGAGTCCTGCCGCTATTTACTACGCCATTGGAATGGCTACTAGAACAATGCCAGAAGAAGCCGTTAAGCAGCTCGTAGAAAAGACTGCTGTTAAGTTTAAAGAACATACCGGTATTGCTAAAATCAAGGCGCTTATGACCGTTCAACAAGCTGCACCAAGCGCAAGTAACACCTATGCATTATTAAACAAGCAAGCACCTGAAATAAACTTACCAGGAACAGATGGCAAGCCCTTTTCATTGTCTTCTTTAAAAGGTCAATATGTACTTGTAGATTTTTGGGCTAGTTGGTGTGGGCCTTGTAGACAAGAAAATCCAAATGTGGTAGCTGCTTATAACAAGTTTAAAGATAAAAACTTTACCATTTTAGGCGTGTCATTAGATAATGATAAAGAAGCTTGGATAAAAGCCATTAAAAACGATGGATTAAATTGGAAACAAGTGAGTGATTTAAAACAATGGGAGTCTAGCATGGTGCCTTTATATGGTTTTGATGGGATTCCATTTAATGTACTTATAGATCCTTCTGGTAAAATTATCGCAAGCAGTTTACGCGGTGAAGACTTAGAAAAAACACTAGCTGCTATTTTAAAATAAATTAGTTTGAGGTAAAAAAAATGGCGCTCGAAATCGAGCGCCATTTTTTTATGTAATGTATTCAACAATTACCATCCTGGATTTTGAACGAGGCTGGTATTGATGTTAATTTCATAGGTAGGAATACCCCATACAAATTGAGGGTTACTAGCAGCTACATTAATTTGGTGGTAGTTTGTAGCAGGCGTAGTATTGATAGCACCTAAATCTTGAGGTGTACCTCTAGTAAAGCCTAACTTCCAACGCTTCAAATCAAATAAACGGAAACCTTCGAAAGCTAATTCTCTGGTTCTTTCGTTTCTGATTTCAGTCATTAAAGCAGCACCTGTTACACCAGATAAAGCAGTTAAACCTCTTGCTGTACGAAGTGTGTTTAGTGTAGATAAAGCAAGTGCTTCACTAGCACCGCCTGCGTTAGCAGCAGCTTCTGCATAAATCAAGAACTGCTCTGCAGAACGGAATACTTTAGGTGCGTGTTGGTAGTTGGTAAATGCACCGGTAAATAAAGCCGGGTTACCAGGGAATTTATTAACACACCACATAGTTGGGTAGTTAACGCCCTGTATAATCACTGGAAGTTGCTTTAAGTAAACACTTCTTCTTAAATCAGATGCAGCATATAAATTGATAAAGTCTACAGTTGGAATAAAATCCGGTGTAAACTTACCAGTAGCACCATTAAATCCTAAATAAATAGAGTTGGTGTTTGCTTGCTCTGTTTGCTTAACAACTGCAGCTTGGAAAATAACTTCTGTAGCCAAATCGTTGGTCCACATGTTATTTAAATTAGTAAGGGTATTTAACAGCGGATATCTATTACTTGAAATAATAGTATTTGCTGCAGCCATAGCACCTGTCCAGTCTTGCATGTGTAAACGTACGCGCGCTTCTAGGGCAGTAGCAACATCAATTGTAAATCTAGTTGCACCTGGGGTTCCAGCCGTAGATGCTAGGTTTAATTTTGCAGTAGCGATATCAGATAAAATCTGATCATACACTTTTTGCACAGTCGCTCTTGCTGGTCTAGCATTGATGTTAAACTCTAAAACCAATGGCACACCTAAATCGGTAGCAGCTGTTGCTCTATCATAAGGTTTTGCAAAACGTAAAATCAATTCTGAATAATAATAAGCACGCGCTAAGTATGCATCACCCTTGTATTTGTTTAATGCTGTAGCTTCTGCTGCAGTATTGGTTTTGATTTTTTCAAAGCCAGCAATACAAGTATTGATATTTCTTAATCCAAAATAATAACCCTGCCAAGGACCGCTTAAAGCGCCATCATCAGACAAAAAGCTAGTTCCCCATCTGTGCGGGTTACCATTTCTATTACCAAAATCAAGTGTAGCGTTTAATTGGTCAGCTTGTACATCTTGAGAGATGTTATAAGAACCATACACTCTACCACGTAAATCGGAATATAAGCCATTGTTCCAAGTGGCTGCATCTTTAGCCGTTTGAAAAGATTGAGACAACTCAATACTGTTGAACGGATATAGGTCAAGTCTTTTTTCGCAAGATCCTAAGGTAAGGATAGCGGCAAAAGCGACCATGTTTTTTATTAATAATTTTTTCATTTTCATTTTCATTTAACTGGTTATGTAAAGCTTAGAACGAAAGGTTTAATCCAACAGCAACTTGACTTGTGTTAGGGTTAGCACCTAATGATACGTTGGTATCAACCTCAGGATCAGGACCAGAATAGTTTGTTAATGTCCAGATGTTACGCATGGTAACATAGAACTTAGCCCCAGTTAATACTTTTTGCTTGTTCAACAAAGTTTTTGAAAAATCATAAGCAAAAGTCAAGGCTTTTAAACGCATAAATGATGCATCTTCAATTAACCTTGAATCAAACTGTGTAAACTGAACACCATATCTAGGGAATACTGTTTTGTCGCCTGGTTGTTTCCAGTAGTTAAGTACCGTATTAGATTGGTTATATCCAGTAAATTGGTTTGGATTTTCAAAGAAATAACGGTCGTTGTTGATCATGAATTTGCCCTTAGAGTAAGAGAAATCTGCACTTACAGAAAACTCCCTTACACCAGCACTAAATCCAAAACCACCATTAAATGGAGCATATCTTTTGATACCTGTATTTTGTTGTAAACCCGCAGTGTTAAATGCGTTAGTCGTTGCAGACTTTGTTGTTTCAACAATCTTATTTGGATCAGCATTTGGACGGTACCAAGTTGCATCTCCATTAGCAGGGTCTACACCTGCCCAAATTGGGTAGAAGTAAGATACTGGTTGTCCAACTGCCCAACAAACACCGGTATTAGGGATAATCCAGTATTGCTTGCCTTGGAATAGTTCGGTAATTTTTTGCTCAACATAACCCACGTTCACATACACATTTAAGAAAGAAGATTTCTTTTTGATGAAATCATAATTCACGTTTGCATTGAAACCTGAGTTTTTAAGGCTACCTACGTTAGAAGTAACAGATGAGAAACCAGAGGTCCAAGGGAAAGGAACACTAATTAGCATGCTTGAAGTTAAACGCTCAAAATATTCAACATCAATGTTAAGCTTGTTAAATACAGTTGCTTGAACACCAAGGTTAATTTGCCTTTGTGTTTCCCAAGATAATTCTGGGTTACCCGCAGAGCTCACGCCCCAACCTGGAGTAGAGTTGTATAGGTTAGTACCTACTGTTGCAAGTGATTGGTAGTTACCAATTGATGAGTTACCACTGGTACCAATGCTTCCTTTAACAACTAAATTATCAACCCACTTTACATTTTGTAAAAACTTTTCGTTTTTAGCTTTCCACATTAAACCTGCAGAATAAAAAGTAGCACCTCTAAGTGCTCTACCAAAACGAGATGATTGGTCATTACGAATAGATAAGTCTACAAAATATTTAGAGTCTAAATTATAGTTTAAACGTCCAAAATAAGAAGCAAATGCATATTCATCCATAGATGATCCTGCTGTAAAACCTGTAGGACCAGCAGAAACCAACATCAAACGATCATCTGTTTGACCTGTAGAAGATCCACTAAATCCGTTAGAATTGTTATAGATAAATTCTTGACCTGCAAGTAAAGTAAAGCTGTTACGTTGTTTAAACTTAAAGCTATACTCTGCAGTATTGGTAATTGTTTTGGTTGTACCTCTAGAAAATGATTCAGAAGCGTTACCATTGTTTAGAGAACCTAAAAACGAAGGTAAAGTTTTGCTTGAACCTCTGTAATCATAAAACTCCATACCTGCTTGAGACTTTAAAGTAAAGCCAGCAAATGGATTGATTTGAATAAAACCACTTGGGTTAAATTGTACGTTAGTACCAACACTTAATATTTTATCCGCTAAATAATTAGGGTTGTAAAAGTTACCACCTGGAATGATATCTGGGTATTTAACACCATTAGCATCATATGCAGAGTAAAACGGTTGACGTAGTAATGACAAACCTCTGTTTAATTGGTTTGAACCATAAGGGTTTGTTTGTCTTTCATCATAACCACCAGACAAGTTAACACCTAATTTAAACCAGTTGTTTACGGTGGTGTTAATGTTAGCACGCATGGTATAACGCTCAAAATCTGAACGGTAAGTAAGACCTTCTTGCTTAAATGCAGAACCTGAAATATAGTAGGTTGTTTTTCCACCACCACCAGAGATATTTAAATCAATTTGTTGTGTAGGAATATTTTCTTTGTAGTACTGTTGATACCATTTGGTATCAGCATTATACGTTGCTAACAAAGAAGCAACCTGAGCAGGCGTTTGAAAACGAGTAGCCACCCAAAAATCGGTAAGTTGCTTGGTGCTCATAAAGTTATTGAACAAATCAAGCGTTGGCTTAACTAGGTTTGAAACACCATATTGAGATTGAACTGTAATCTTAGAAGTATTTACTTTACCTTTTTTAGAAGTAATGTAAATAACACCGTTTGCCGCTCTTGAACCATAAATTGAAGTAGAAGATGCGTCTTTTAATACGGTAACTGATTCAAAATCTTCAGGGTTTAAACTAACAATTGTACCCGCGTCGATAGGAATACCATCCATTACATATAATGGAGTTGAACTCGCGCCCAAAGATCCCACACCGTTTAAACGAACACTTGGTGTAGCAGAAGGTTCACCAGAGCTGTTATACACCTGTAAACCTGGTACCTTACCTTGTAAGGCATCAAACATGTTTGCAGTTGGCTTGTTTTGTAATTTTTCTGCGTTAACAGTAACTACAGAACCAGTAACATCTGATTTCTTTTTTGCAGCACCATAACCTACTACAATTACCTCATCTAATGCATCAGCAGCAGAAGCTGTAAGTGAAGCGTTAGCTGTATTGTTTGCAGCAATGGTAACATCTTTTTGAACAAAGTTTAACGAAGAGATCGTTAACACTTTAACTGAATTGGCAACAGTTAATTTGAAAGTACCGTCGGCAGCAGTAGTAGTACCCGCCTTAGATGATTTAGCAACTACGCTTGCACCAGCAATAGCAGCGCCTTTTTCATCGGTAACCTTTCCGCTAACCGTGCGGTTTTGTGCGAAAGACTGCG
>Ga0222712_10001957_pt1 | contig 24479 bp, 25 predicted proteins | sample C33_657DmetaG_FD_165043 | JGI IMG/M metagenome (GOLD analysis project Ga0222712, IMG submission 165043) | Estuarine water microbial communities from San Francisco Bay, California, United States - C33_657D | ecosystem: Environmental > Aquatic > Marine > Unclassified | place: USA: California... | reverse complement strand
TGAAAGCGATACCACTGGTGCATGTAAGATGGAATAAATGCTTAATTTCAATGAAACCAAATTAGAACAAAATGAGATGCTTTTCAATTTTGCTTTTAACAATATGTGTATCCGCATTATCGGCCCAGGACAAAAAAACGAATGATGATATATTGGGAGTTTGGCTTACCGGTTCTGGCAATGCCAAAGTGGAAATTTTCAAAAAAGGATCCACCTACCAAGGTAAAATAGTATGGCTCGTTGAGCCTGTGAATCCTGCAACAGGAAAACCCAAGACAGATGTCAACCATCCAGACAAGACCCAACACAACAGGCCACTGATGGGATTGATCAATCTTTGGGGATTTGTGTATGCTGGAGACAATACCTGGGATGAAGGACATATTTATGATCCAAAAAACGGCAAGGAATACAAGTGTGTCATCACCATGAAAGACAAGAACAACCTGAACGTGCGAGGATTTGTTGGAATTACCCTGATCGGAAGGAACGATGCCTGGACAAGAAGTAAACCCTGATTAGCCAACAGATACAAGGGTAATCTCAAAAATCAATGCTGCGTTGCCAGGAATTGAACCCTGTCCATAAGGGCCATATCCCAATGAAGCAGGTAAATAAAGGATGATTTTTCCACCGGGCTTGATCAAAGGCAATCCAACTTGCCAACCGGAAATCAATTGGTTCAACGTAAAAGTAACAGGGTTTCCAGACTCATAATTTGATGCTGTACCGGTTTGGTCGAATACATTGCCATTGGTAAGATACCCTTTGTAGAACAAAGTTACTTTTGATGTCAGTGCAGGTGCAGTACCCGCTCCAGGACTGACGATTTTATAATAAAACCCACGAGAGTCCTCTTGAACCGTGCTTTTCAATCCTGTTCTTGTCAGATAATCCCCTATCAATTCCAACTTTTCTTGTTTTTTACAACTTGAAAAAAACATTACCATTCCTGCTGCCAAGATAAATCCAATATTTCTCATGTAGGTGTGAATTGAAGTGCAAATATCGTAAAAATAAACAATTATCCTTTGCGCGCTTTCGCCTTAAGTTCCAGGTATTGCTGTTCCAGTTTTTCCCACCTGAACCTTCGGTTCAACAGCGCCGTAAAGACTGCGATCATCAAGAAAGCGACAATGAGCACCATTGGATTAAACTGGCTCAACCCAACTGCATCCGCTCTTTTGTACCAAAACCTCCCCAACAGAAAATTGACGATGATTGGCATGGCAAACAAGATTCCAAGTGGCAACCCCAGCATCAACTGGGTTAAAAGCTTTTTTTGCTTTTCCCGGTTTTGCTCCCAATACTCCATAAATTTGATTTCGTCGGCTGAATATGACATAAATATTATCTAAATTACAATAATCTGAGCTGATGAAACAGTGCGAGACCGGTTTTTATCACGAATAAAACCATTCATGAAACCCAAACCCAAACAACTTTTTTTTCTTTTCGCCCTTATTGGCACTCTTGAAATTTTTCTCATCTCCACAAAAAACGAATCGCTGCGACTGATTTTCAAACCATTGATCATTCCAACGCTGGCCGCAATCTACCTGTCCTCCGTTTCAGCCAAAAAACCATTCTACAAAGATGCCATTTTGATGGGGCTTTTTTTCTCTTGGCTGGGGGATATTTTACTTCAGTTTGATGGATATTTTATCCCCGGACTGATTGCTTTTCTCACGGCCCATGTATTTTATATTTTCTTTTTTATTTCAACACAATCGACAAATACTTCCTTTTTCAAGCTAAGACCTGTGATGCTGATTGCTGTAATTGCCTATCTCATTGAACTCATGCACTTGCTCTGGCCACATTTGGGAGATTTGAAAATTCCTGTCTTGTTGTATGGAATCACCATCAGTACAATGTTGTCTGCCGCCTTTTGGCAATACCAAAAATTGGACAACAGCACTTCCATCCTTTTGATGATTGGTGCTGCACTTTTCGTTGCATCAGACTCCATACTGGCGTTGAACAAATTCAAAAAACACTTTGACCTGGCTGGAATTTATATCATGGCTACCTATATTCTGGCACAATTTTTTATTGTTGTCGGATCAATCCGTTACCGAAACACACCTCATCAACAGTAGTGGCATCAGCCAATAGAAAAAGTCCCGCTAGCGCGGGACTTTTTCTATTTCCAAGAATGCTGGATATTAGTAGTCCATTCCACCCATGCCTGGTGCGCCATGTGAATGTCCGCCTACAGCTTCATCCTTTTTGGGTTTGTCTGCAATAACACACTCAGTGGTCAGCAACATGCCTGCAATAGATGCAGCATTTTCAAGTGCTACACGGGCAACTTTTGTTGGATCAATAACACCTGCTGCAAGCAATTTCTCAAACTTGTCAGTACGGGCATTGTAACCAAAATCAGCTTTGCCTTCCCTTACCTTTTGAACAACGATTGAACCTTCAACACCGGCATTGTAAACAATGGTGCGGAGTGGTGCCTCAAGTGCACGACGAACGATTGCTATACCTGTGGTCTCATCCTCGTTCAATCCTTTCTTTTTGTCAAGGGTATCAATTGCACGGATGAATGCGATACCACCGCCTGGAACGATTCCCTCTTCAACGGCAGCGCGGGTAGCGTGAAGTGCATCATCAACGCGATCTTTCTTTTCTTTCATTTCAACTTCTGTAGCTGCACCAACATTCAATACGGCAACACCGCCGCTGAGTTTGGCCAAACGCTCTTGAAGCTTCTCCCTGTCATAATCAGAGGTTGTAGATTCAATCTGTGATTTGATTTGGGCGATGCGTGCATTGATATCATCTTTCTTTCCTTTTCCACCAACAACAATGGTATTGTCCTTGTCAATGGTTACGCGCTCAGCACGTCCAAGGTAAGTAAGGTCAGCATTTTCCAATTTGAAGCCTTGGTCTTCGCTGATGACAATACCTTTTGTGAGGATAGCGATGTCCTGAAGCATTTCCTTTCTGCGGTCACCGAAGCCAGGAGCCTTCACAGCAGCCACCTTCAATGTTCCACGGAGCTTGTTAACGACAAGTGTAGCCATTGCTTCACCCTCAAGATCTTCAGCAATGATCAACAATGGTGCACCTTGCTGGGCAACTTTCTCAAGAATATGGAGAATATCCTTCATCGCTGAAATCTTCTTGTCATAAATCAGGATAAAAGGATTTTGAAGTTCACACTCCATTTTGTCAGCGTTTGTAACAAAGTATGGAGAGATGTATCCCCTGTCAAACTGCATTCCCTCAACAATGTCGATGGAAGTTTCAGTTCCCTTTGCTTCTTCAACAGTGATCACACCATCTTTACCAACTTTTTGCATGGCCTCTGCAATCAATTTACCAATCTCAGCGTCGTTGTTGGCTGAAATGGAGGCAACCTGTTGAATTTTCTTGATGTCATTTCCAACAGTTTGTGATTGGGAGCTGAGGTTGTCTACAATAATGGCAACAGCCTTGTCGATTCCCCTTTTGATGTCCATAGGATTTGCTCCTGCTGCGACATTTTTCAAGCCCTCTGTGATGATGGCCTGCGCAAGAACGGTAGCAGTGGTTGTTCCGTCACCAGCAACATCTGCTGTTTTGGAAGCAACTTCCTTTACCATTTGGGCACCCATGTTCTCAATGGGATCTTCCAGTTCAATTTCTTTGGCAACAGTAACACCATCCTTTGTAACTGCAGGTGCTCCAAATTTCTTTTCAATTACCACATTGCGTCCTTTAGGACCCAATGTCACTTTCACGGCGTCAGCAAGGGTATCAACCCCTTTCTTCATTTTGTTGCGCGCATCCAGGTTAAAAAATATTTGCTTTGACATAGTAGTTCTTTTTAAAAATTATCGGAATTAAACAATTGCAAGGATATCTGATTCCCTCATGATCAGGTAATCATGTCCTTCGATGGTGATTTCTGTTCCGGAATACTTTCCGTAAAGAACAGTGTCTCCTGTTTTCACAGTCATCGGCTCGTCCTTTTTACCTGGACCAGCAGCAACAACTGAGCCCCTTTGGGGTTTTTCCTTCGCCGTGTCAGGAATGATGATGCCACCTGCAGTCTTCTCTTCAGCAGGAGCAGGTTTCACGATTACCCGGTCATGCAATGGGGTAATGCTTAACTTCTTAGCCATAGCTTTTGGTTTTAAATTTGAATGAATAAAATTGTGGTTGGCAGTTCAATGCCTTCCAAGTGTGATGTAACTACGAATTTCGTACCAAGCAGGGTTGGTTGTAAAAATGTCAGCCCAGGCCCCTATTTAAGCCAAAAATTCATTGAATGGCAGCGAAAATAGGCATTCGATATGTCAAATTTTCATCCCAGAGAGAAAATATGAGCAATAAGGCTTAAAAAGCTATATTTGCAACCCCAAACAGCTCTTTAAAATGATCAGTCGCAGAAATATCAGGGTAAAAGTGATGCAGTGTCTTTATTCCACAGAATCGGATCTTGACTTGATTACGGAGGAAAAAGCAGTTGCTTTGCTGAAAAAATACTTGAATGAGACAGCCGATCTCTTCACTTTCGCCATATTCCTGGTCACGGAAGTGGCCAGGTATGCTGAAAAGGATTCCCTGCACCGCGCTTCCAAGCATCTCCCATCCGAAGCAGATTTGAATGTAAACATCAAGCTCGCAGGAAATACCGTTTTATGGAAAATTCTGGAATCAAAGGGATTTCAACCCGCCATAAAAGACAGGAAGCTTGACCACTTGATGAATGACGAGATTGTTCGCAAGATTTACCACAAACTTACAGAGACCGAGGTTTACCAAACATATATTGGTTTGGAGAGCCGCGACAAGAAGACTGAAAAGGATTTGCTCAGCTTTATTTTCACTGACCTGATCATGGCAGATGAAGATGTGACGGAATTTTTTGAGGACCATTTTGTCCAGTGGGATGATGATGCAGAAATGATATATCAAATGGTATTGAATTACCTGAGCAAGCCAGGTTCATACGAATTCAGTGAAATTGTTGGACCCGAAAAAACCAACTATGCAATCAGCCTGCTCAAGACTGCAATCGAAAAGAAAGCACTTAACATGGAGCTGATCAAACCCAAACTGAAAAATTGGGATGTTGAAAGAATAGCGGTTTTGGACATGATCATGATTCGCATGGGAGTCTGTGAATTGCTCTTTTTTGAGACAATACCTGCAAAAGTAACCATCAACGAATACATTGATATTGCTAAAAGCTACAGTACGCCACAAAGTGGTCAGTTTGTAAATGGTATTCTTGATGGAATACACAAAGATCTGTTGTCAGAAGGACGACTGAAGAAAGTTGACTTCAAAAAACAAGGCTAAATCCCTATTTTTGATGCTTCAAAACGATAAAATGAAATCCCCTGCTATCATTTTCTCCCTTTTCATTCTTGCAGCAGCGGCAGTCATTGTCGCCAATAAAAAGACCCAGCAGCCAACAAGAAATGCAGTAGTCCAACAAGCCGTGAGTTTTGAACCAGGTACTCCCATCACTACTGTATTGTTTGCAGACTCGGTTCAAAACATGGGAAAAATTAAAAACGGTGAGATACTGAACATCAACTTTCATTTTACCAATACCGGCACTGAAATGCTGGTTATTAAGGAAGTTTCTGCATCCTGCGGTTGTACAGTACCTGAAAAACCTGATGCACCCATTGCACCGGGAAAGTCAGGAATCATCAAGGCCACATTTGACAGCAAAAACCGCGAAGGGATGAACCACAAGGTATTGTCCGTATATACCAATACCAGCCAAACCAAACATGATTTGGTTTTTGATGTTGAGGTAGTTCCATCAAAATGATCAAACAATAAACAAAACAAATATGATGAATTCAATCTTTTTAGAAGCTGCTCCCAATGCAGGCTACATGCAACTTGTGCTACTTGGAGGTATGGTTGTTGTAATGTACTTTTTCATGCTTCGACCACAGGCACAAAAGGCTAAAAAAGCCAAAAAATTCCAGGAAGAGATTCAAAAAGGCGATAAAATCGTCACCATCGCAGGTATACATGGGATTGTAAACAAATTGAATGATGACAATACCATTCAAATTGAAGTCAGCCCCGGTTCTTTCATGAAAATTGAAAAATCAGCGATCAGCATGGAGTGGAGCGATCAATTGAAGAAGTCAGCTGCCGCCAAATAGATTTTGTTTTTACGAAAAAGCCCGGAAACGCTTCCGGGCTTTTTTATTTACATTTGGCAATGCTTAAGATTGGACTGACAGGCGGAATTGGCGCAGGAAAAACTACTGTTGCCCAGATTTTTGAAGTGCTGGGCATTCCGGTATACCATGCCGATCATGCTGCAAAACACCTCATGGAATCCCACCCAGACCTGGTAAAAAAAATCAAAGCAGCATTTTCAGAACAGGCATATGCGAATGGAAGACTTGACAGCGCATTCCTCTCCACCATTGTTTTCAACAACAAACAAAAACTTGAACTCCTCAACAGCATTGTTCATCCATTTACAATACGGGATGGAAAAGAGTGGATGGCCAAACAATCTGGCCCCTATGCTATCAAAGAAGCAGCACTGATTTTTGAGAGCGGGAGCCAAGGAGATTTTGACAAAATCATTGGGGTATTTGCCCCACCAACATTAAGGATCCATCGGACCATCAAACGTGACCATGTTGAAAGGGAGAAGGTAATGGTACGCATGGAAAATCAAATGGACGAAAGCATCAAAATGAAACTTTGCGACCACATATTGATCAACGATGAACAACAGCTGCTCATCCCTCAAGTCATGGCGTTGCACCAGTTGTTGACTGCTGCTGCAAACTGACGGCACGTCCTAATACAGCCCTTCCTCACATCCAATGGGAGCACCAGGAGGAGCAATGGCATGTAGTGTTGGCCTTGCCTTTTCAGGTGATTTGAATCTTTCAATGGCCATGGTCAAATGAGACTTGTACAGGTCGTCACTGGATGATTTCAGTTCCCGCTCTAAAAACGATTTCAATTCGGCCAAGGCCTGTCCTACCCTGGCTTTTGCGGCAAAGGAAAGTTGGTCATCAACACCAGCAGCAAGAAGATAGGTCAGCACCAGCTGTTCGGTTTGCATTTGTATCGCGTTTTCAATACCTTTTTTTCTTGCTGATTTGAAGGTGGCATCCATCAATGCTTTGACCATGTCACCAAATCCATATTGACCCTGCATTTCATGTTGCACCAATCTGTTCAGCCTTTCGGGGTTGAAAAGAAATGACAAGGGAAGATCTGCTGCAGCTTCAGCCGGCGCCAACTGGTCAAAAGAAAGACCGGTTTTTTTTCTGAACAATTCCTTGGTAAACTCATATCCCGCCGGCCGAGGTGGAATCAATGCAACAATCGATGCAGGTACAGTAAGAAATCCGGGATCCAGGCACTTCAATATGCTGGTCATTGCTGCTGATTGGATTTCCCTGGACAAAATTGAAGTTGGTATTTGACCATCCCCTTTCAGGGCATAAGTGTAATGCATTCCTCCAATCAACTTTGTTGCGGCTTCAATTTGGTAGCGATGGTGAAAATAAACAGGTACCAAGACATCCTCCAACATGGCCATGGGGGTTCCATTTTTGATGGCTCTTGCACCAAACTGTTTCAACGCCATTTCACGAATCCTGATCATTTCCTCCAAAGTAGAAACTGGTTCATTGCCATTGTCCCATAAATGTGCATCAGGATGCAATCCTCCCGGAGCCCTGGCGTCCCTGTCGCTGATGAACCTCAAGCCACGCGCATAAGCATCCTTCAAAATGTTGTCCAGATCTACCGCTTCATTTTTGCTGTTGCTGAGATCAGCATAGCCCCAATGTATGGCAACCTTGTCCCATTCCCCAATCTTCAAATCATATGCATTCGAAAGATCAATTTCTCCATTTTTATTGAGCTTGACCAAAGGGTGCGGATAATCCATAACGCTTGAACGATGTACAGTACTGGCTGCATAGTTGTGCATCAGTCCTAACGTATGGCCAATTTCATGTGCAGACAATTGTTCAAGTCGCTCAAGTGACATCTTGAGCATGGGATCATCCTTCATGTCATTCTTCCCAAAGGGCGAGAGCAAACCTTGTGCAATCATATAATCCTGTCTTACCCGAAGCGAGCCCAATGAGACTTGCCCCTTGATGATCTCTCCAGTTCGGGGGTCCACTACACTGGCCCCATAGCTCCAACCCCTGGTTGAACGATGCACCCAATTGATCATGTTGTAGCGAATGTCCATGGGATCACAACTGTCTGGAAGCATTTTAACAACAAAAGCGTCCTTGTATCCTGCAGCTTCAAAAGCCTGGTTCCACCAATTTCCACCTTTGAGCAGTGCTGTTCGAATGGGTTCGGGCGTCCCATTGTCGAGGTAATAGACAATCTGTTTTACAGGCTCACTCATTTTGGCAGCAGGATCTTTTTTATTCAACCGATGGCGATTGATGTAATGTTGTTCAATGGGTTCGGAAACAGGTGAACTGTAATCGAAAAATGAAGTGTTGTTGAAGGATGATCTTGGATCGAATTTTCTGGGTTTGTAATTTGCATCAGGAAGCTGAACAAAAGAATGATGCATGCGCAAGGTGATGGCCTCAGGCGAAGGAACGACGGGTTGGATAAAATTGCCGCTCACACCATCGGCGCTGGTCAGGGTGATGGTTGCCTCAAGCTCAGTATTGTATGGAAAATTCTTACATGCAGGAAAATAAAGGGCTGACCTGTTGCGGTCAAGTGTGTAATTTCCCTGCTGCATTTTACGAATTCTGTTCGCAGCTTGCATGGCATCCCTGGTGAGAAATTCAGTTGCATCCACCAGGGCAATGTTTCCGGATTCAGCCTCAACTGCAAAGGCCCAAAGGGTAGACTTTGCAAAGGCAAGCTCCACGGCCGCTTTTTCCTTTGCCGATTCAGCCGATGCCCTGTACCCATAATTGGGCTCTGTCATCAGGATTTTCTTCCCAACACGGGAAAATTCCACAATTCTGCCTCCTCCCATCAATCCCCTGTCAAGCCCGATATCGTTGGAACCCAGCCCGGATGGCAAAGACATGGCATAGAGTATTTCCTCATCAATCCTGCTGATTTCTAACCATATTTTACCATTTTGATCATCCTTATAAAAGGGAAAATATCCCTCAAACCTGGACATGCCTTTTGTCTTTTCAGCAATCGTGGGCAGTGATTGGCTGATTGAAAAAAAAGGGGATAAAAAGAATACGAAAAGGAAACGCAACATGTTTCAAGATTTGGAGTCAAGGAAATTCTTCTCTTGTACAGAGCACAAGAACAATAAATTGATTGTTTTGGTATTATTTGATGCCAGGCTGCTTGATCTCACCACCTTGCTTTTTTGCCTCATCTACAATGGCCTTGACATCAGCAAAAAGTTTTTTTGCATCGTAAACAATGCCGTCCTTGATGGTGTACTTAACCCCGCCCTTTCTGGTTACTTCGTTTTTTTCGTTTAAATAAACTGCTCCGGTGCCATAGAGGTACTGGAGGTTTTCAAGGGGATTGGCATCAACCACTACAAGGTCGGCCAGCTTACCAACTTCAATGGAACCAATCTGCTTGTCAACACCCAATGCCTGTGCACTGTGGAGCGTTGCTGACCGAATGACTTCCAGCGGGTGAAATCCTGCCTCTCTCAACAATTCCAATTCACGGACATATCCAAAACCATAGGTTTGGTAGATAAACCCATTGTCTGACCCGGTGGTAACCCTTCCACCCTTGTTTTTGTATTCATTGACAAAAGACATCCAGGTCCTGTAATTTTCTTTCCATTGCACCTCCTGCTCTGTTCCCCAATTGAACCAATAGGATCCGTGGGATTGTCGATTGGGTTCATAGAATTTCCAAAGCGAAGGCAAAGTATATTCATCATGCCATTCAAGCCTCCGGGCCCTGTGCAGGTCCCGGTTGGCTTCATAAATATTAAAGGTGGGATCCAAAGTGAAATCCAGGTCCAACAAGCGTTGCATGACAGTATTCCATTTCTCAGTGCCTTGCTTGGCGGCCTGCTTCCACAACTTTCCTGCTTCTTCAAAACGGTGTTGTTCGTTGGAATAATTGTAACCAAGCGGATAATCCTGGATGGTATTTTTTTCCAACAGGGCTTCTGGCAAGCCATACCAGTGCTCCATTGATGTAAGGCCAGCTTCAGCCGAGTTGACCACATTCCACCTGGCGACATCCATTTGTGCATGGTGCATGCAAGAGCGAAGTCCAAGTTTCTTGTTCTCGCGCAATGCCGCGTCCATGATGGCTGGAGCTGCTCCAAAAAACTTGATGCCATCTGCTCCTTTTTTTGCATTTTCCCTGACCCAATCAATGGCCAGCTCAGGCGTTGCAATCCCCCCTTTTGCACCTTGTCCAAATGATGTATAGGCAAAAATCCTTGGTGCAGTAATTGCATTGGCAAAGCTTTTTTGCTTGTGCTCCAATACCCAATCCAATCCATTCCCACATGATGGATCACGGATGGTGGTGATGCCATGTGCCATCCAAAGTTTGAAAACATATTCCGCCGGTGTTCCCTGTTCAGTGCCTCCGATATGGCCATGCATATCAATAAAGCCGGGAAGGATGTACATGCCACTGCAATCAATTTCCTTTCCACCTTCTTTTAATTTGGGTCGGGAAGTCTCCTTGATGGCCATTCCAGGATACCCTACGTTTCTTATGGAAATAATTTTATTTTGTTCAATGACGATGTCAACAGGACCAACCGGAGGTGCGCCGGTACCGTTCACTACAGTAGCTCCCCTGAGAATGAGTTGTGACCAGGGTCCTGCGCCTTCAGCCCTGTTTGGAGCCTTTTTGATTTGGGCGTTGGAGACAAGAGCGATTGAAAAAAACATTAAAAACAAAAGGAACTTTCTCATCTATAGTCGTTTAGTCAGTCAATTTACAAAAAATGTTTGTTTTCTTTGTGAACAATCATGAAGATCGAATTCTGGAGCATAGGAAAACAACACGACCCTTCGATCAAGGAAGCAATCGAGGATTACACTGCAAGGATTAGAAAATATACCCCCATCAAATGGGAAATCATCCCGGTTCCCAAACATGCAGGCATGCTCAGTGAAAACGACTTGAAAAGGCAGGAAGGGAAAATGATCCTTGATTGGATAGACAAGGATACCGTGCTGATTGCATTGGACGAATACGGAAAGGAAATGGATTCGTTGGCCCTGGCCGATTTCATCGTTAAAAAAGGAAACATGGGATCCAGGAAGCTCGTATTTTTGATAGGTGGGGCATTTGGATTGGACGAACCAGTGTTAAAACGAGCAGACTACAAATGGTCACTTTCAAAACTTACTTTCCCGCACCAGCTCGTAAGACTTATTCTTGCAGAGCAGATCTACAGGGCCTATACGATTATTAAAAATGAAAAGTATCACCACAAGTGATATACATCCACCAACCATGAGCATAACATTCCTCATCATCATCATCACCTGTGCCGTTTCCATCCTTGCCTTCAACCGTGAAAGAATGAAGGATGATCTTCTTTTTTGGCCCTACTTTATTCATAAGGATGGCCAATACTACCGCTTCCTCACCAATGGTGTGCTGCATGCAGATGCCATGCACCTTATCTTCAACATGGTATCTTTTTATTCCTTTGGGATGGCTCTGGAAAACTACCTTTTCAAGGCATTGTTTGGCGATTTATCAAGAGCATTGCTGGCTGTTCTTTATGTGACTGCGATAGTTGTAGCGGTAATACCAGACTACATCAAATACAAAAACCAATCCCATTACCGATCATTGGGTGCATCGGGCGCGGTATCAGCAATTGTGTTTTCAGCCATTACCATTCAACCCAATATGCCCATTCAGTTTTTCTTTATTCCATTCAAAATACCCGGCTTTGTATTTGGCATCTGCTTCCTCATTCTTTCTGCAAGCCTTGCAAAAAAGGGTGGTGGAAACATAGGACACAGTGCCCACTTCTGGGGCAGCATGTATGGAATCCTGTTTACCTACCTGGCAGCCAAACTCCTTGCTGGAGTGGATTTAATTCAGATGTTCATTCAAACGACATTCAACTGAGGAACCATTTTCATCATCAGGATGTTGACAGATGAGGTGGTAATCTTGACCCGATCATCAATCCTCCTACCCATGACCCAAATGATCCGCCGGTCTGATTCAATGACCCACTGATTTTCTTTTTCAGCAAGTGAGAGTTTCAGGTCTGTAAGGAACCTTGCTATTTTTTTCTTTTTCTTCATCCCAAGGGGATAAAAATAATCCCCCGCCTTCCATGGCCGGACAATCAATGGGAAGTTGACCTGATCAAGGTCTACCCAGGCATGGGCTGGATTTGAGTCAGTTGGACGATTGTTGCTGCAGGCTTTGAACACCAACTCACTTCCGTTGCAAATTACTGATGATGAGGGATGCTCTACAACAATCATGGCATGGTCTTTTTCTGCTATGGAATCTACCAGCAGCCAGTCACGGTTGCGCAAAATACGGTGTGTCGAAGATGAAATTGACTTGCCGGAAATGGCACTGAACAGTTTTTTTATCTCAGGTACCTGATGGGATGAAAACCCAAAATCCCTGAACACCTCGAACATGATGGTATCCAAGGGTACCTGCGATTTTAATTTGTTCAAGGGAATCGCCATAGCATTACCCTTTTTTTCCAACAATCCCAATCTGATCTTCTGGATCTGTTTGTTGTAAATGAGTTCCATTTCTGAAAACCGTTTGGCATTGTCCAACAGGTTCTCACGTACAGAGGGAAATACTTTTTCGATTTGGGGAATGACCACATGGCGAAAATGATTTCGGGTATAATGATCCTCATTGTTTGAACTGTCGTCCACCCAGGCAATTCCATGCGCTTGGGCATAGGCCATGATTTCATTTCTTGCCGCAAACAACAAGGGTCTCACCAGCCGCCCTGCTTTCTGCCTGATGCCGTGCATGCCGGCGAAACCAGTTCCCCGAAAAAAATGCATGGCAATTGTTTCCACCTGATCATCTGCATGATGTGCAGTGAGCAATAAACTGTTGGGATGGATATTTTTTTGAGCTTGCATTACCGCACTGAACCAGTCATAACGAAGTTTCCGTGCCGTCTCTTGAACTCCTTTTCCCATCAACTGCATCGAGGCCTCCGTGTCAAAGGACTTGACCAGACATTCAACACCCAATTCTACAGCCAGGGACCTTACAAAATCCTCATCCCGTTTGCTTTCTTCACCCCTCAAATTGAAATTGCAATGCAGGATTTGAAAAGGGTGATTCATTTGCCGAAGCAAATGCGCCAGCACGACAGAATCCATGCCCCCACTGCAAGCAAGGAACAGGAACTCACCTTGTTTCCACAATTCGTTTTCAGCGACATGGTTTTTGAAACGCATCAACAATGCTGGCCCTGTTGTATTGAAATCCTTCCCCATCATGTATCCAATTCATCTTTTAAATGAGCCAAGGCACCTGTCAATTCTCGAAGGTCATTGCCCGCATTAATTTTCCTTGCAATGGCAATTCCTTTTTCATACACTGCAACGGCTTGCTCCGGGTCATCCATTTTCTCAAGGAGCTTGCCCAAATGATAATAGGTACCCACATGTTTTTCATCCACATTCAACAAATCATTCATCACCACGATGGCTTCTGCATGCTGCTCAAGCTTGATCAGTTCCATGGCAAGAGCATGCCTGCTGAACAAGTCCGCCGGATACTTATCAATAAATGTTTTCAGCCGAGATATACGTTCCATTGTATAATTTGATCAAGACGACACCAACACAAAAATAGCTTTCATAGGGAACAACACGAAATTTGAACTGGATGGTGGCGCTGATCATGCACCCATATGAGGTTTGACATGCCAAAGTTCATGGATGCGGTGAAGGAATTGGGATATTTTTACCTTAAATTTGTACTGTATATGAGAAAGATAGAATTGGAAATCGTTGCACTCTCCCATTCCATCACACAAAGCAATTCTTACGCCGTTGTGTTGGGAGAAGTAAATGGCCTGAGGAGACTCCCGATTGTAATTGGCGGTTTTGAGGCGCAGGCGATTGCAGTTGCACTTGAAAAAATGAAGCCTACAAGGCCACTGACACATGACCTCATGAAAAATTTCATGTTGGCCTTCAGCATTGATTTGCACGAAGTGATCATTTCAGATCTCCAGGAAGGTATTTTTTATTCCAAGCTGCTCTGCAGCAATGAAGCGGATACAGTAGAGATTGATTCCCGCACATCAGATGCAATAGCACTTGCAGTGCGTTTCGGTTGCCCAATATTTATTTATGAAAACATCTTTGATGTTGCGGGTGTTGAGAATCCGGAACAAAGTGTTTCGCCTGGCCAGGTGAAATCAATTGCCACAGGGGGCAACGGCAATGAAGACATCAAAAGTCTTGGCTTAGAGGAACTGCACACCCTTTTGAATGAAGTACTGGAACAGGAGGATTATATCCGTGCCATTGCCATCCGCGATGAAATCAATTCACGCAAAAAATAGATCAGTCCATGGTCTTGTTTCCGAATGCAAAAATCAACCTTGGACTGCGCATCACTTCCAAAAGAGAAGATGGTTACCATGACCTGAATACCGTATTTTTTCCTATTCCCATGCGCGATGTGCTGGAGGTTGTCTCGGATCCAACCCCCGGACAGGAATGGATAAAATTTACATGTTCAGGATTACCCATCCCCGGAAGTACAGGCTCTAACCTTTGCATCAAGGCATATCATCTTCTCAAGAAACAGTACCCCGCCCTCCCACCGATTTTGATGCACCTTCACAAGCATATACCTATGGGCGCAGGCTTGGGCGGTGGCTCTGCAGATGGTGCATTCATGATCAGGCTCCTGAATGAAAAATACAAACTTGGGATGGATGATGAAATGATGAAAATGCATGCACTTGAACTGGGAAGCGATTGTCCATTTTTTATTGTCAACCAACCCGTTCAGGCAAATGGGCGGGGGGAGATCATGCATGCCATTCATTGCAGCCTTTCGTCCAAAACAATTGTTCTTGTTTGCCCGGGAATCCATGTCAGTACTGCCGATGCATTCAAACAGATCAAAATATCTCCTTCAGCAATGGCATGTTCCGATATTGTTTCCTCTCCCATTGAAGATTGGAAGAACATGCTTTTCAATGACTTTGAAGGACCGGTATTCAACCTTTATCCTGAGATTGGTGCCATCAAGGAGAAGCTTTACGCAGCTGGGGCAGTGTATGCGTCAATGACAGGCACGGGTTCCACTGTGTTTGGCATTTTTGACAGTGCTCCTGGCATAGACAATCTTTTCCCAACAAACTATCTTTATGCAGAATTCAACATATTTCATTGACCTTGAGTCGAGGTATGGCGCCCACAATTACCACCCCATTCCTGTTGTTATTGCCAGGGCAAGGGGGGCTGAAATGTGGGACGTGGAGGGAAGAAAATATTTCGATTTTCTCAGTGGATATTCTGCTGTCAACCAAGGTCACTGCCACCCGCACATCATCAAAGCACTGACCGAACAGGCTTCCACTTTGACACTCACATCCAGGGCCTTCTACAATGATCGTTTGGGAGAATTTGAGCGCTACATCACCGGGCTGCTGGGTTATGATAAACTCTTGCCCATGAATACTGGCGCAGAGGCCGTTGAAACTGGCATCAAACTTGCAAGAAGATGGGCCTATGATGTAAAGGGCATAGCGGAAAACAAGGCCAGGATCATCGTTTGCACGGAAAATTTTCATGGCAGAACAAGTACAATCATCTCTTTCAGCACTGACCCTTCTTCACAGGCAAAGTTCGGTCCTTACATGCCAGGATTTGACATTGTTCCCTACAATGACCTGGATGGGCTTGCAAAAGCATTGGACAACAAGGATGTTGCAGCCTTTTTGGTTGAACCCATCCAGGGAGAGGCAGGCATCGTAATTCCAGACAAGGGATACCTGTCAAAAGCCAAACAGCTTTGTGAAGAGGCCAATGTATTGTTTATTGCTGACGAGATTCAAACCGGCTTGTGCAGAACGGGCAGGATGCTTTGTTGCGACCACGAAAATGTAAAACCTGATATCCTGCTGCTCGGTAAAGCATTGAGTGGAGGCACTTTCCCTGTTAGTGCCGTGCTTTCCAGCGATGAAATCATGCTCACCATCAAGCCCGGTGAACATGGCTCTACATTTGGAGGAAGTCCGCTCGCCAGCGTTGTAGCCATGGCCTCTTTGCAGGTACTCGTCGCTGAAAACCTGGCGGAGAATGCGGTAAACATGGGCATTTTGTTGCGGAAAGGCCTTGAAGAAATCAAATCCCCCTATATCAGTGAAATCAGGGGAATGGGGCTGATGAATGCCATTGTTGTTGACCACACAGACCCGCAGGCAGCGTGGCGGCTCTGTGAAACATTCATGCAAAACGGACTCTTGGCCAAGCCCACGCACGGAGATAAAATTCGCCTGGCACCACCATTGGTCATTACCGCTGAGCAGGTCAAAATGGCATTGGATATCATCAGAAAATCATTGCACTGTTTGGCCCAATAAAGCTGAAGCGTTACCAAACTGTCTGCCATACTCTTCTAAAGCATTAATGTAGTAATTTCACACACAATACAATTGACATGAGTGAAGAAAGATCGCTGAATTTTCTGGAAGAAATCGTTGAAGCGGATATCGCAGCCGGAACCGCAGTGGCGATCCACACGAGATTTCCTCCTGAACCCAACGGCTACCTGCACATTGGTCATGCAAAGAGCATTTGCCTGAATTTTGGCCTGGCGGATAAATATGGCGGAAAGACCAACCTTCGTTTTGACGATACAAATCCAGTCACAGAAGACACAGAATATGTGGATTCGATCAAGCAGGATGTAAGGTGGCTGGGCTTTGAATGGGAAGAAGAACATTATGCCTCTGATTATTTTGATCAGCTCTATGCCTTCGCTGTTGAAATGATCCGTAAAGGATTGGCCTATGTCGATGACCTGAGTGCAGAAGAAATTGCCACAATGAAGGGCACGCCAACAGAGCCAGGCAAGGAAAGCCCTTACAGAAACCGCAGCATTGATGAAAACCTGTCCTTGTTCACAGCAATGAGAGAAGGCAGATTCAACGATGGGGAAAAGGTCTTGCGCGCCAAAATAGACCTTGCGTCTCCCAACATGCACATGCGCGACCCCATCATGTACCGCATCAAGAAAACACATCACCATAGAACCGGAGATGCCTGGTGCATCTATCCCATGTATGATTTTGCACATGGACAATCAGATTCCATTGAACACATCACCCATTCCATTTGTACCCTGGAATTTGAAGTGCATAAACCTCTGTACAACTGGTACATCAGTCAATTGGGCACATTTCCTTCCAGGCAATTTGAATTTGCCCGTTTAAACCTGACCTACACAGTAATGAGCAAAAGAAAGCTCTTGCAACTGGTGCAGGAAAACCTCGTCGACGGCTGGGACGACCCCAGGATGCCCACCATTTCCGGACTCAGGAGAAGGGGCTATACCCCATTGTCCCTCAGAAATTTTTGCGAGCGGATTGGGGTACAACGAAGGGAAAATGTCATCGATGTTGGATTGCTCGAGTTCTGCGTCAGGGAAGATCTCAATAAAACCGCAATGCGAAGAATGGTTGTATTGGACCCCATCAAACTCATCATCACAAATTATCCGGAAGGACAATCTGAGATACTAAAAGGAGAAAACAATCCCGAATTGGAAGACAACGGCGGATACCGGGATCTTCACTTTGGAAGGGAATTGTGGATCGAGGCTGAAGATTTTCTTGAAGAAGCACCCAAAAAATGGTTCAGGCTTGCGCCTGGCAACAAAGTAAGATTGAAGAGTGCTTATATCGTAAACTGTACCGGTTTTGTGAAAGATCAAGACGGGAAAGTGACAGAAGTGCATTGCGAATACATACCAGAAAGTAAAAGCGGACAAGATACATCAGGTATCAATGTAAAAGGAACAATGCATTGGATATCAGTAGATAAAGCAGAGTCTGCTGAAGTTAGACTTTATGACAGATTGTTCCAAGTTGAAAACCCATCCAATGAAGATGGGGATTTCAAATCTTACATCAACCCCAGCAGCCTTGAAATCATATCTGGGGCAAAAATTGAACCATGCCTGACTGATGCCAGCATTGGGCAGCAGTTTCAGTTCATCCGCAAAGGCTATTTCACGTTGGATTCCAAGCTTTCAAATGGCGGCAAGCTGGTATTCAACAGAACAGTAACCCTGAAAGACACCTGGAGCAAGGAAGTGAAAAAATAGGTTGTATTGTTGAAATCTCTGCGTGCAGCGCCAATCCTGGTTGGCAACCTCATTTTGTGCTCGCAAGATCACTTCATGTTTTTTCGGCCTTTTGCATCAGTTCCTTCTGGCAAAAAAGCCATGGCAAAAATTACCATTGATGAAATGAGCATGAGGTAAAGTCCCAATTGCTTTTCGGGACAGTAGCCCCTGTAACAAGACCCAAACAATAAAAAATTCTTTATTGCATACGCTGCATTGAGGCCCCCTGATAAAAATGCCGTTCTTTTCAGCCAAAGAACAGGAAGGAAAGAACATAACGTCGTAATGCCCCCCAACACCAACAGCAATTTACCCGGATTACCGTACATGTTTTTTTCTGAGAAAAAGGCGTTGAATGTTTTGTTGATGTCTGCATGGAAAGTCCATGGCATGAAACATGCAGCAAGGAGAACCAACAATGACGCCAGGCTGATCCACTTTGAGTAACGTACCATATCAAAAAAAAGCGAAGGGGATATTTCCTTCGCTTTGAGGTCCCGAGCGGATTCGAACCGCTGTAGAAGCTTTTGCAGAGCTCTGCCTAGCCACTCGGCCACAGGACCTTTTATGCTGGGCTTTATCGCCCGAACACGCGCAAAATTAGTATTTTTGAACTGATTTACCATGACGACAGCAAATATCATTGATAAAACAATTGGATGAATCCGATAGAACCCTCAGAGTTGATCATCAACACACGTGGCGCCGTTTACCACCTTGACTTAAGGCCGGAGGAAATTGCAGACACCATCATCACTGTAGGTGATCCGTTCAGGGTAGCAAAAGTGAGCCAATATTTTGACCACATCGAGCATCAATCCAGCCACAGGGAATTTATCACCCATACAGGAAGCATCAAAGGAAAGCGAATCAGTGTATTGTCTACCGGAATTGGCCCAGACAACATAGACATTGTGATGAATGAACTGGATGCGTTGGCCAACATAGACCTGGTCAGTCGGATTGAAAATAAAGAAAAGAAACAGCTGAATATCATCAGGATTGGCACATCAGGCTCCCTGCAACCTGAAATTTCTGTTGACAGCTTTGTGGCAAGTACACATGGCATTGGACTGGACAATCTCCTTCATTTTTACCCCTACAGGAACAACGAAGTAGAAGCTGAACTGCTGAGGGCGTTCAAACTGCAAACCCAGTTGCATCCTCAACTCTCCTCTCCTTATGTCACCAGTGCAAGTGCCATTTTACTGGCCAAATTGGTTGATGGATGTCATGCCGGGATAACCGCAACTTGTCCGGGTTTCTATGCCCCGCAAGGCCGCAATCTCCGCCTAGGTCTTTCCATGCCGCAGCTGAATGACCAACTCACAGCATTCCGTTTCGGCAACCTAAAAATCACAAATTTTGAAATGGAAACTTCCGCCATTTATGGGTTGGGTAAAATGATGGGGCACCAATGTCTCTCCTTGAGTGCAATAGTTGCCAACAGGATTGCGAGGGAGTTTTCTGCAGATGCAGATGCAACAATAGACAAATTGATCAGGCAGGTGCTTGGGAAAATACAAAGGGATGAGGGATGAGGGATGAGTAATAAATAATTAATCATGGAAATAACGTTTTACAAATACCAGGGAACAGGAAATGATTTTGTTGTATTGGACAACAGGAATGGCCAATACAACCTACTTGAGGAGAAACATATCCACCTGCTTTGTGACCGCAAGTTTGGGGTTGGCGCAGACGGAATGATGATGCTGGAAACAATGGATGGCTATGATTTCAAGATGAAATATTACAATGCAGATGGAAAAGAAGGCAGCATGTGTGGCAATGGCGGAAGGTGCCTTGTGCAGTTTGCCAAAGACATGGGAATTCTTCGTGATCACTACCGTTTCATGGCGGTGGATGGCCCTCATGATGCTGCAATTGGAGGTGATGGATTGATCCGATTGAAAATGCAGGATGTCAATGGCATTTCATTTGATAACGATGCAGTTGTCCTGAATACGGGCTCTCCTCATTTTGTCAAATTGATCGACAACCTGGATCAATTTGATGTTTTCAATGAAGGAAGAAAAATAAGATACAATGAAACCTATGCTGAAAAAGGAATCAATGTCAATTTTGTCTGCACCCTCAATGATGGAATTAGGGTACGGACCTATGAACGGGGTGTTGAAAATGAAACACTGAGCTGTGGCACAGGTGTGACTGCAGCGGCAATTGCCACCTCAAACGGAACAGGAAAAAAGCATGTGACCGTAATCGTTGAAGGAGGTCGCCTGGAGGTTGAATTCAACAAAATTGATGAAAATCATTGTTCCGATATTTGGCTGATTGGCCCAGCTGCACTGGTCTTTTCCGGCAATATTCGGCTCGCATTCTGATCATCCGCGCACTCTCCCAAAAAAAACTTCAAAACAAACGCAATGTTCAACATCAGGGTTTATGGTATCTTGATTACAGAAGACCAGAAAGTACTTGTTAGTGATGAATTCATCAGGGGCAATTATTATACCAAATTTCCTGGAGGTGGAATGGAATTTGGGGAGGGCACAAGAGAATGCCTGGAGCGGGAATTCATGGAAGAAATGAACCTGAAAATCAAAGTTGGCGAACATTTGTATACCACAGATTTCTTTCAGATCTCGGCTTTTAATCCTGAACACCAGATTGTTTCCATTTATTATTTGGTTCATCCATTAGAAGAGATCAAAGTACCGCTTAGGGAAAAACAATTTGACTTTGACGAAGAGCAAATGGCTGTTTACCATGCATCAGGAGAGACTGAGACCTTCAGGATGATTCCCATTGAACTGTTCAATGAGGCCTCGGTTCATTTGCCCATTGACAAGGTAGTTGCAGCACTGATCAAACAACATTGAATATAAATATCTTTGTACCCAGGATTTATCTGTAGACATCCAATAAAACAGCACACATGAACAAATTCAGCTTCAAGACCCTATATCCTCACCTGATTGCAGCAGCAGTATTTCTCATTGTTGCTGTCATCTATTGTAAACCCTCCCTCGAAGGCAAGGTTCTTCAACAGTCTGATGTTACCCAGTGGAAAGGGATGGCACAGGACGCACTCGCCTTTCGTGAAAAAAACGGGATCACCCCCCTGTGGACCAACAGCATGTTTGGCGGGATGCCCACTTATCAAATCACAGGAATTCCTGTCAGCACCTACTCCATTGGTGCCTTGGATGCACTCTTTACGCTCAAACTCTCTGAGCCCGCTGGTTTGTTCTTTTTAGCGGGCATTTGTTTTTATTTCCTTGCACAAGTGTTGGGGTTCAGCAGCCTTGTGAGCATAATAGGCGGTCTGGCTTATAGCTATGCAACATATAATCCTATCATTGTAACCGTTGGGCACATGACCAAGATGCATGCCATCGGATATTTACCCTTGTTTATTGGATCAGTTCTGTTGGTTTTCAAAAGAAAATACATGACAGGTGCAGTGATGACTGCTATTTCAACCGCATTGTTTGTCCAGGCCAATCACCTTCAAATCAACTACTATGGCCTGATCATTGTGGTTTTCATGTCAGTGTTTTACCTTTTCATTTGGTTGAAGGAAAAAGCATACACCCATGTCCTCAAAACCATTGGAATTGGTTTGGGTGCGGGGTTGATGGGATTGGCTGTAAATGCTGTAATGCTGATCAGCACTTCCGAATACGGGAAGGCTTCCATCAGGGGGGGGAGCGCATTGGCCAGTAAAAGCAGCAAAGCCGGATCCAGTGGCCTAAGCACTGATTATGCAATGAGCTATAGCATGTACTTGTCAGAATCGCTGGTACTGATGTTCCCCAATATTTATGGAGGATCCAGCGACCCCAATACTGTTGACCTTGAGAAAACAAAAGCCGTTGAAGCCCTGCAACAAATGCCCCAAGAAGTTGCGCAGCAATTGCAATCATTCATGCAATTTTACTGGGGTGGCATAGGGTTTACAGCAGGACCGCCCTATATTGGAATTTTGATTTGTTTTTTCGCTTTTCTTGGGCTTGGAATGAAAGAGAATAACAACAGATGGTGGATATTGGCCACCATCATTTTCTCCATCATGCTTGCTGCAGGCTCCTATTTTTCTGGCTTCAATGTTTTCATGCTGGAGCACCTTCCCCTTTACAACAAATTCAGGGCACCCAGCATGATCATGGTAATCCCTACCCTTCTTGCTGGGATATTGGCATTGTATGGCATGGAGGCAATGACGAATGAAAGCAGCCTCAAGGATGTTTTCAAAAAATACCGTACAGGGTTCATTGCGCTGGGATTGGTATTGGGTACTGTGCTGTACATATATGTGAGTTCAGATTTTAAAACTGAAGGAGACAAGCAGCTCATGGAACAGGTGATGCAAATTCCAGACCCCAACCAACGCGCTGCATTTGTTGAACCCGTTCGGTCCTTCACTGATGCGTTGGCGGACGACAGGAAAAACATGGTCTGGTCTGATCTTACAAGGGCATTTATTTTCATGGGCATTGCACTGCTTTTGATACTGCTGGTCACCAAAAAAACCATCAATAAAATTGTTTTTTTAATCGCCATAGGCCTATTGGTTTTGGTTGATTTGTTCCAGGTAAATACAAAATACCTAAGCCACGACCGGTTTGTCGAAGCAAATGAAAATGAAAATGTTTTCAGTCTTACTGAATTGGATATTGCACTGAAAAAAGATACCAGCAATTACCGTGTTCTTGACCTGAGGGGCGGCGTTCAGAAAGCATTCAACGAAGGTGCGCTGATTGCTTACCACCACAAATCAGTTGGCGGATACAATCCGGCAAAACTCAGCGTCTACCAGGATTTGATTGAAAACCAGTGGTACAAATTTCCCGATTGCAGGCCAACTGTCAACATGATGAACACCAAATACATCATCACTGGAAACATGGCTTCTGATACTGTTCCAAATCCCTCTGCATTGGGCAATGCCTGGTTTGTGAAAGGATATGAACTGAAGAAAGGGCCTGCGGAGGTCATGAACGCGTTGAGCTTTTTCAATCCAAAAGATACTGCCATTGTTGAAGAAAAGGACAAGATCGATGCGCTGGATGGAATTCAATATGACAGTACCGCGACCATAGTACTCATCAGGAATAACAATGATGCAATGACATATACTTCCCAGGGGCAAAAAAAGCAGCTTGCTGTTTTCAGTGAAGTCTATTATCCCTTTGGTTGGAAGGCTTTTATTGACAACAAGGAAGTGCCCATCCTCAAAGTCAACTATGTGCTGAGGGGATTGGTGATTCCAGAAGGGAAACACGATATCCGATTTGAACTGAAGCCAACATCTATTGCAACTGCGAAACTTGTTGCCAACGTGGCATCCATAGTGCTTTGGGTTTTGTTGCTTGGCATTGGCTTTACAGCAATCTGGAAACAAAAGAAAGGTGCATAAGGCCAATACCATACAACTGTCCATTGTAATCTGCAGTTATAACCGCGCTAAATACATAGCAGATGCACTGGACAGCTTGTACAATCAAACTGCAGCCTTGTCTGATTTTGAAGTGTTGCTGGTAGACAACAATTCAACCGATGAAACTCCGCAAGTCTATCATTCCTGGCGGGAAAAGCATCCAGAAGGAAATTTTCAGTACATCACTGAAACGCAACAAGGGGCTTCATATGCAAGAAATACCGGCGCATCATTGGCAAAATCAAGTTGGATTTGTTTTATGGATGACGATGCGGTGGCTTTTCCCGATTTTGTACAGAACATCATAAAACACACCATTGACAATCCAGCAGTGGTTGGTTTCGGAGGGAAAATTATCCCCAAATACATACCGGAAAAACCAAAATGGATGAGCCATTATGTTTCTTCACTGGTTGGAAATTTTGATTATTCTCCTGTACCCTGTGTATTCAAGAATGGCAAATATCCACTTGAATCCAACATGGTGGTCAAAAAATCAATATTTGATGAAATTGGGGGATTCAACACATCCCTGCCAGGTGTGGTGGGTAATGTCCGTATCGGGGGTGAGGGAAAGGAACTTTTCTACAAAATCATGGAGCAGGGCAATAGCATTCATTATGACCCAAGCATTGTTGTCTATCATGTTGTAGAAACGGGAAAGCTCACCAAAGAATATCTATACCGCGTTGCAAGTGGTATTGGAAGAGGTGAGAGGGTCAGGACCCTGTCCATCTCTAAATTGACATTCACTGCCAAAGTATTGGAATACATTTTGAAGCTGGGAGCCGCTGTG
>Ga0222712_10001955_pt1 | contig 24492 bp, 31 predicted proteins | sample C33_657DmetaG_FD_165043 | JGI IMG/M metagenome (GOLD analysis project Ga0222712, IMG submission 165043) | Estuarine water microbial communities from San Francisco Bay, California, United States - C33_657D | ecosystem: Environmental > Aquatic > Marine > Unclassified | place: USA: California... | reverse complement strand
CCCATTCCCCTCCTCCTTCCCCCTATTCGAGTCCCAGCCCCAGCCCCACCCCCAGCCCTAGCCCCAGCCCCAGCCCTAGTCCAAGCCCCAGCCCCAGTCCAAGCCCTAGCCCCAGTCCAAGCCCCAGCCCCAGTCCAAGCCCTAGCCCCAGTCCAAGTCCAAGTCCAAGCTCTAGTTCTAGTTCTAGCTCAAGTCCAAGTCCAGTCACTAAGTAGAATGGGCAACTGTGTTGGAGGCGAATGTCCTGTACCTGCGCGTGTACCTGCAGCTAAAACTATGATAAACTATACAATTAATGATTATATAGCCTTATTATTTACAGGAGCCTATACCTTACAAGATCTCTATAGTAATTCTGCAGATACAACCAGCTTTGTCACGTTTGCTCATAGTGGACTTGATCATAAGATTTTTCAACTGAATGCTAAATATAATGACGAAGTGATCGGATTTCTTCGTGGGGATTTTTATCCTACGCAAAAGGTTATCTATGTTCGTCTCATTGAACGAACTTCACCTGATCATAAAGGCATAGGGAAGAAGTTAATGCAGATTCTTGTATGTAAAGCATATATATTGAACTATACGATACACCTTACTGCTCTACCCCAGTCAACGGATGTGATGAGCCCCCTGTTTACCTATTATAATAATCTCTTTGCAAGAGGAGAAAAATCGGCACGAAAAGGAAATGTCGTGGTAAATAGTATTACCGAAGAAGTCTATCAGCACTATACTGTTGATCGGGCTCATATTGTCAGGATTGTACAAGATATTCTTGGCATCCGTGGTGTGAACATTCCAGCAAAGACACCTGCGAATACTAATATTCGGCGTCGTCGCGCATCTCAATATGTTCGTGTACCAATCACTCAAAAGTATCCTATTCTACGATCGAATACCAGAAAAGTAAGAACCTCATCTCCCCTGAGTCCTAACTATCGATTCAATGCGGAACGACGAGCGAATGAACGTGCAGCACTTGAGAACCGTGAAACGAAACGACGTGCACAACGGGAACAACATCAACAGAATGAACATGCACAACGCGAAACCTTACGACGAAAAGCACTAGAAGAGCGGTATCGAAACCGTACTCCCAATCAATTACAAGCTGAAATCGATGCTATTGCAGAAGAGATGGGATATGATCCTCGTTACTTATAGCCGAGCCGCGGAGAAACTCTATGAGCTTCGACTACCTGAGTGCAGAATATCTCGGAATGTTAAAGGATACGAATGAATGTATCAAGTATTTAATGGCACATATTCGTGGTCTCGAGACGAGCATGAATGATCTACGTGTAGAACTGAAGGAAAAGGATGAGAAGCTCATGTACTACATGTCCAAAGATTCCTTCAGTATTAGTCGGGCTGAGCTAAGTAGCTTTTTCGCGGTTGTGAAGAACAGACGCGAAACAGATAAGGAATGGGACTTATTTCAAGAAACCTTTCATTCAAAGGTACAGATTCAGATTTATGCGTGGATTGATGCGTTGCCGCAAGGCTAAGGCCTCAATGAGGTACTGTAACAGGGCTGACATACCGATTTGCTTGCTGCTCTATCTTTGGAATAAGATAGCGCAATGATTCGTCAATAATATGAACTGGAGGACGGGGAAAGCCATTGAATTCACTACTGGTTACAGAGGTATATGCACCCATGCGGGGAAAGAGCAGCCAGTCTCCTTCCATCAATTCTTCCATCGACTCTGACATGGCGATCATATCCACACTATCACACGTTCTGCCAAAGAGAATGCCTGGCGTCTTCTTCCTCTCGTCTCCCCCAACCCGAATCCACGTCGGTTTTGCACAGTCAAAGGGAATACAGGAGAACTGTCCATATACACTTTCATCAATCGTATACCGATATCCAGGTCGCCCATTATTCGCCTTCTTTCCAATGACTTTCACAAAGAGCGCGTGACTTCCCTCGGAAAAATAACGCCCAGGTTCAGCAATCATACTTGTATGAGGAGGAACAGCACGGATCGCTTGGCGAATGACACGGGCAGAGTCCATAAACCTATCCTCTGTAAACCCTCCACCAATATCAATGACATGAGCATGATGGTGCTCGCGAAGAATCTCAATTGAATCAGATGCTTGCTGAATGGCTCGCGTATACTGTGAGACATCATGACATCCAGAGCCGACATGAAAACTGATTCCCGCTAAGGCAAGTTTCCGTGCAGCATACTTGCTTATGGCTGCCACTTTGTCGAGAGGGAGTCCAAACTTTCGGCCAAAGGGCACGACACTCTTTGTATCATCGACCAGGATCCGTAGTAAGGCATCTCCTTGCCACCGTTCTTCCACTAACTTGTCAATCTCTTCATACGAATCAACGACCGTTCGAGTCACTGCCGCCCCCTTGGCAAAGACAAGATCACTTCTCGCCTTACAAGGATTTGCGTAAATGATCTCACTGGCCAGAGCTCCTGTATCAAGAACTGACTTGATTTCACCCACACTCGCACAATCAAACTGCACTCCATCTTCGTGAAGCCAGTCTAAGAGAATGCTACTGTGATTTGATTTTACTGCATAATAAGGAGTTACAGAGGGAAGGAGACCTTTCCATAGGGTAACAGAACGTCGAACATCCTGTCGCGATGCTACGTAAAAACTACCGGAGCTCCCTGCTTTTGTAACAAGTTCGGCTAATTTCTTCAGTGTATACCCTATCTAGACAAAAAGAGTTTAGACCTCAGCCTTTGGACAAAGGGCAACGGCCAAAGATTCATTCCAGCAGCGTACATTCAAACAGAAGGGTGAAATCCTTGCCATTAAAATCAACCGGTTGATAAAACTCGTCTCGGAAATCCACTTGGATACTCGTTAGGCGGGAAATAGGTTGAGGAAGACTGAAGGAAATGGGAGTAAAGGTTTCTTTATTCAAGAATTTATATCCATTTGTATTTGTATCTAGATATATAATTGCAAATGGAGATCTGCGCCCAGAGCCGCGACTGATACAGGAAAGATCGAGAGAATTCTGGACATTCAAATATAAGTATAGCCGTGTTAAATGGGTAGACAAATCAAGGGGATGGGGAGCAACCAGGGCGCCTCGTTCGCCAATATAATCCGAGGAATCAAATCCTAAAAGCAGGGCAGGGGTTCTCAGTTCAATCAGAGCGCCCGTAGTTGGATCAAAGATGTCAGGACGCTGGGCTGAAAAAAATAAGAATTCAAAGTCCTCGCCGCTATCTTGAATAAAGACGAGTTTTCCCAATGCACTTCGTCTGACAGAATACGTATGTTTCGACGCAATGGATAGCGCGAGGGGAAGTTCTGCAATCAAGGCTTCTTCAGTATAATACCCCACAGGAATGACGATCTCACGAAACAGGTTTCCTTCGCGAATGGTAAACCGGTTATTATTCGGCGTCACATTCATCGGTTTGGCAGGAATTGTCGCCCCAACGAGTTCAATAGATCGAACATCCTTGATAGGAGTTTGGAGCGAATACTGGAATGGATTGGATTTCACAGCATTTGTATAGTTCCTATCACGACTATTTACTTCCAGGAGGAGAGTCCGTGTTTTGCGAGAGGAAAGTGGGCGTTCTTTGAGGAGAAGAGCTTGGGCACTAGTTTCGGTTGCCATCTTTCTTTTCCTGCTCTTTTAACCAGGCACGGAATGCGCGACACTTTTCGGGGAAATACGAACCAGAGTCTGTTGCATCCGAATGGACAGCCTTTAACTTGATCGATGCAAGGGCATGCAGTTCCTTCTCGCGCGGAGTCAAGGTTGCTTGCCATTCCTTGACACGATCCATGTGGACTAAAGATTGGGGGATTGAGGTGGAACAATTTTTAGAGGGAAAAAATTGAAGTCAGGGCGAGGGGAGGATCACTGTCCCCCAATGCTCACATCTCTGCCTGAAGATATTCTGGGTCATTGTATTTACTCGTATCTTTCTGTCGAGGATCGAACGGCCGTCAATCGGATTCTTCCCCCTGAGATGCGGTGGTCGCCTCGCGTGGCGAAGGAAAGGCTCACGAACTTTACCTTCCTGTATTCCAAATCAAAGCTGAGAATGTATATGCTAAACAATGAAGACGGAACCTGCTATCGCCGACGACGTCTTATTCTTCGTATGTTCAAACACTATAAACGCTACGCTCCTATGCTACAGGGCTGTCTATCTCTACGCCTCATGTACCTGAAGAAACTTGCCGAGTTATCGTGTGATAGGGAAGGATCGTCCCCTGCCTTTCTTCGCAGCATTCGTCCGTTAGCCGAAGAGATTCGCGCATCTCTCGAGACAACCTACCCGTATCTCGGGGAAAGAAAAATATGTCAAGGGTAGATGTTAGCTGCCGCTAAAGACGGGCGACCCTTATCCTCCTTTCACAAGGGGGATGTCATTCACGTCTCCAATAAAATGTCAAAGGGATATTCGTATACGTTATCTGAACCTCCAGGAAAAAATTTCGCAGAAGGATTCGAGCCTTACGTGACTCCTGGGGAAATGTTGAAGCTCGGTGTCTTTGGAGGAAAGTATTTGAATGATGGTACATCCGAATTCCCTAAGGAATGGTTCCTTGATGCGATCGATAAACTTTCCCCCGAAGGAACGAATGTGGATCTGAATTATTTTCATGTTGATTCACGGCTCAGTCGTTCCGAATGGAAAAAGGCGGGCTGGCTTCCATCAAGTAGACGTACTGTTCGCATCAAGAAACGGGCAGTCTTATCTGATGCGAAGAAAAATCCTGATGAGCGGGGATGGTTTCAATGGTATTGCCGCTACTGGCTAGGACGCCGACTCCCTGAACTCGATGCGGTGCAGATTCAGAGGTGGAAGAATTTCAAACGACATTATTCGGCTGTACAAAAGGCGTGCAAAAGCTTGACGTGCCGCCCTAGACAGAGACAGGCGCTCTTACAGTGGGCATGGAAGTATGATTAGGGGGAGTATCCATTTAAAGTTCCTCTTGAGGAACGGAATAGATGCTCTTCTCCAATGCTCCTACCGTCGTTCCCACGACCATTGCTAGACCTGTTACAAGTCCGATCCGTACCCGTGCTAAGCCTTTCTGGCGTATTCTTACTGTCCCCAGTGACAAAAAACCTGAACCTCCCCCCAAAAAGTAATGCGGGTAAATTCTCCGTCTAAGTAGAATGCTCCCTTCTAAATCAAATGCAGCTGGTGCAACTCCTTTCCGCGGCAGTGTGCGCTCCACATGGCAACCCAATGTTATCCCAGGAAACACCCCAGTCGTACCAGAACAACCAGTGGCACAGCCAGTGACAGAAACAAAAAATGAAGCCACTCCTCCCCCCACAAAATAGTCATGGATCCCTTCTATATACACTTGTTCTGGTCATATTTCTGCTGCTGTCTCCCTCACCCTTTGGCCAAAATAGCTCCAACGGCAAGACGCTGAGGTGGCATTTAAAGATACATACATTTAGATAAAGAATGAGCTTACTCTCTTTTGATCAGGTAAGAGCAAAAGATATACATCATATTTATCGTGAGACGAAACCCTCAGGACACTATGATATGCTAATCATATCATTAGTGCATCAACCTCTTGACATGATACTCTATATAGCAAAGAATCTGAAGCGATTTGTTAAAGGGTCTTTCCTGTTAATCGTTCACGCAAATGGGCAGTCCGTAAATGAAGATGATCTACCACCCTGGTGTTGGTTAGCGAGGCAAACCATTGTAACAACTCATCCAACCACATCGTTACTCCACGCTATGACAGCGTGTATGGCGACAGCCTTAGACCATATACAGTTTATTAATTGTATGTATATATCATCAGGATCCGTATTTTTTCGAGAGTTTATCGTACCAACAGAACCCAGTGTTCACTTGGCAAGTCACGAGGATATTTTCTTCCCAGAGAAAGATTTTACGTATAATAAGCCTATTCCAATTGAATATCTGGGTAACTGTTCAGACTATTTGCTTCAGCAAGGGGGCGTAAATTATAAAGGTTGGCAATACAAGAACTATTTCCCAAGTGGAATGGATCTGGATACAGAAATACAAGACATCGTAAAAAAGCGGAATCTTTCCTTTATTAAGGGGGCGCATTCGCCTGGACAAGTCTTTCCTTATGAGGTATGTAAACACTTAGTCGAAGATATAAATGAATATTTTTTAACAACTCCTGTTCGCAAGTACTGTCTGGAAGAAATTCTCCCTTCTACGTATGCATATTCATATGCCTTGCAGCATGGACTTCAAGTCAAACGGAATATGGTGTACTATAATTGGTTAAAACAATATATAATGACAGATATTGGATTTATAGAGAATTTGCCCACGAAATGCCCAGATGCCTATGCGGTTGTAAAGGTTCCCTATGAGTTGAATCATCCCATTCGTGAACATTTCAAGGGATAGTGGTCGCAGAATATACGACCAGTCACCGAAAAAAGTCACTATAGATTCATCAATCCGAATCTAATGTATACCCCTTAGAATGTGTTGTTGCATAACAATCTGGAGAATAATGACCAGAGCGACCACAGCGATAACAAACACCCTGTTTCGTTTTTGCTTTTGAACTAGAAGGTTTACAGGATTTCTCATGCACACTGCAACCAAATGCGGTTGTAAATGTTCTGTCGCAGTAGTTACACTCATAGACGTCGAGGTCGACTTCTTCGAGTTTGACCTCGTCTTCATATACAATTGTATTTCCTGCTACATCTGTTTTTGCATAGCAGTCTTTGATCCAATGCCCCTTCCTGCCACATTGTTTACAGACATCCGTTGCTCCCCAAATCTCCATATTCAGAGCCTCCTTTTGAAAGTCGCTAAGCTTTAGTTCAGTATATGATCCTCCACGAACCTTCTCGATTCCATGCTTTAACATATACTCCTTGGTAACCTTATCTTCGTCAAAGGGAGATGCGTTGTCGATCGTTCGTTCCAGCGATATAGGAGGGTACTTTCTTGTCCACGAAGACCCTTGGCCATTCACATGCTGTTTGTATCGATTCGACACATTATTGCTTTTTCCAATATAATATCGTCCACCTTGAAGACGAAGAATGTATAATTTCATCTGGAACTGTGCTAGGGGTAAGAAGTTTCTTCATTTTTATAGGGAGAATATACGACCATAGACTAGTATGCCGATTACGGTAAACCCTCTCTTGGGAGATCAGGAACCACATAGAGAAGGGGGTCGATTCAATCCCCTATATGATGTTAGCATAGGACCCCTGTTCAATGCGGTTAATGTCGACAGTTTAGACGATGTGGCTCGCATTCTTCTTGGATACCAGGGGGTTGACTCTCGGGCAAAGGAAACCGATATTGATAAATCCGTCGAACTTGCTGTGCAACAAGGATATGTGAATAGTATTCGAGCGATTCTTCGCGAGTATCCAGACCGAGTCGACAAGGATATCTCTATTTTCCCCTTTATCACCCATAAGTGTAAGTTAGTTCATAGTAAACATGTCCGATCCTTGGACTGTGCGTATAAAACCCTATATTTACATGGAACCGCGAGGGCTCCTCCGTTACTCGTTGCTGTCTTAAATCGACAACTCAATGCTGTACGCGTCTTACTTGAATTCAAGGCTATTCATATTGAATGTATTGATCAAAAAGGAACACCTTTTACAATCCTTGATTGTTTACGAGGAATCTATAACGAGATGGAAAAAGAATCCTTGCCGCGGGCAGAACTTCAAGAGTTGTTTACTTTTTTCTTTATGAAGTCTTCTGTTCGATAATATCCAAGCGGTCTTGAATGTTCTTCAGCATATTAAAGATAGGCTCAAGAAAGTCTACCTTCTCTTGGTCATAATACCTGGCTAGAGGAATACTTTTTGAATAGCAATTTCGTACAATGCGTTGCTTCTTTTCATCAATGATATCCCCCAGAGTCTTCAATGGAAAGGCCTTTTTTACCTTTTCTTCGAGAGCCTGCTTCTCCTTCTCCTTCTCCAACTCAGCAAGTCTATACCGCAGAGCGATAAGTTCTGTATCAAGAGACGACATCTAAGACTCGATACAGAGTAGACCCGCCGGTTCAACTTTTCGTTAAGACCAGTCAATGATAACATAGGTGACCAAAGGATCAACTATAATATCACAGTTGATACAGTTCTCTTTGATCTTCTCAATAAACCGCGGGACAAGGCGTTCAGGGAGTTCTACCTTCAGCAGATCTAAGTTCAGGATGAAGCGGGTTTCGGATTTCGTTGCCAAATGCTCATTGATCGCGTCAAGAAGTTTATTCAGATTGTACTTAAGACATATGTTGTCATTTGCTTCGGTTCTGTTAAAGGTGTGGAGACGCTCGCGCGTGAGAGGAAATTCCATATATGTACTTTCATCTGCAGGCGTGGCAGGCGTGGCTGCCGTGGCAGCTGTGTCAGGCGTGACGGGCGTGTGAGGCGTGGCAGCTGTGGTAGCTGTGTCAGGCCTAGCTGCCGTGTCAGGCGTGACATCCGTGTCAGGCGTGTCAACACTTTCCTTTTTTGCTGCTGTCTCTTCCCGCAAAGAAATTGCATCGTAGATCAGCTCTCGAGACAACCCTGTATATTTCTCCACCTCTTTCAGTCGCAGATTGTTATTTAAATAATAATCTGCGGCAATAGCTCTGAGCTTCCCAACAATGCCTCGAACTGTTCGTTGATGAAGCTCAGCAATTTCCTCATGGGATTTCTTCTTCTGAACATCAGCCAGAAGCTTCGTTACCTCGTCAGCTGTCCATGGCTTTCCCACATTCTTATTTACCTCCTTTAACTGCTCAAGAAGTGACATGGCGGACTCAGGGTACAGGGGGCGAGGGGTTCAATTTTTTCAAAGCGGCCTGCATACGATATCTGTATCGACTAATATATGTCTGTGTGTCGTAAAAAATCCATAGTTGCCATTCTGGGTTTGGCTTTTTTTGAGTTCATAGGCGTGACGATTCAAGGCATCTCTCTCCTTTCGTGTTGACCCATTGGCGATAGGAGCATACACATCAATTGGTACATAGCCACAGATCCATCCCTTTTGCACATACGCCCGCGCAAATAAATCATGATCGCTATCATCAAGAAAAAAGTTCTGTTCGTCTAAATACCCTAGCTCTTTGACTTTCTCTCCATCCAGTAACAGGGGTCCTCGATTACACGTATTACCAATATAATAGTAGTTTGGATCAATTCCAAGTTCTTTAACTGTAGACTCCATACTCATACCTAATTTTCCATAGCCCAAGGTTATAGAAAAGTTGCAACAACATCTTCCAGAGATACCAATAATGCTAGGATCCTGTAAAAAGGGTTGCAGTAATCTCATGTTATACCCAGTATCGAGTATCTTCATATCAGCTTGTATTTCAAGAAAATACTTGCCTCTCGAACAGAAAAACCCAAGATTGTCAGCGCTTGTTTCAAATAAGGGCTGACTGCTGGTAAGAACAAGAACTCGTGTTAGATGGGGAACTGGTTGAAGGCTCGAATGCCAGGTAAGGATATTCCTCTCCGTGGCGTCTGAACATGCATCACAGATGAGAATCAGTTCGAATGTGCCCGATGTTTTCTGCACAATTGAAGTCAAATTATCAACGATGATATCCTCTTGATTGTATACAGGGACAGTGATCGAAAAATAGGGGATCTCCGTCGAATACACGGTATCAATTAATATATCAATGGTGCTGGTATTTGATGGAGAATTCACAAATACTCCCGCGGTATATCTGCTACGAATTTGATCCAATAGACTCATTTATAGATGTCAGAGAGATAGTATCTGCCTATATTCCGCGAAAAAATGAATCGAGGGGCTCGAGACTGATCAGTCCTGATGTTTCTCCTCCTTATCGCACTCGCAACAGCTCAACCGTATTCTCGCACCTACCTTCGCGGGATGGAGGTCGCAGAGAAGAGTCTGGAAGAAGATCGTTTTATTACCCAATCCATTGACTATATTCTGAATGGAGTTCTTACCTCGGCCAAGAAAGGCTTGACCAGCTTTAGTGTACCCTTCGAGGGGTGTGAGACGTATGTGAAGGGAAGGGGCGAGGCAGAGTATATGAAAGGCGTGACTGTATCACGGTGTAAAAAGGTTGTAACTGTGATTAAAAAGACCGTGCACAACCAATTCCCTGACAGCCGTATTACATATGAGGGAGGTGTGTATACCTTGAACTGGGATTAGCTGAGGTAAAAAATGAAGCTAGGGGCTGCGGGGAGATGAGTCCATATGATTCCCGTCTCTCGTGATGCCATGCTTAAGTTAAAGGGAGAGACCGATGAGGAGGATCGTCAGAAGCGAATCGAGAGTATTGTTCAGGCTGTCTATACTGCCGCCATTCGTCAGGCAAGAACAAGCAGCGATACCATCTATCGATACCAAATCCCAGCGACAAATCGTGTTCTTATCGGAGAACGATATGTCAGTGAAGAGGTGGCTACCCAATTGGGAATTTCTCCCAGCGACTTTCATGAGAAGAATATCCCAGAGATTCTTACTCGACTCCGCCATCTCTTTCCTGACTGTACGGTCATGATGAAATACTATATGGTGGGGCAGGATGGAAGCTTATCTGAGCTGCCGAGCGAGAATCTTCTTCCCTTTGTCTACAAGACGATGCTGGAACTTATTGTGGATTGGACTGGAGAGGGTCAAACCCCAAGGGGTGGAGAGGCTAAACCCCCTAAAGCAACTAACTATCGTCTAGCGAATCTTCCGTAACAGCCAGAAGGCTGCAGCAAATAATACACCTCCCCATAAGGTGTCCTGGATCGCGAAACTGAGGGGATACTGCTCAAAGATAGCATAGTTGGTAAAATCGTATACCGCATAGACGCAGAGACCAGACGCCGCCGCTCCTTGGACAGATGTTTGTTGAAGGAGTAAATAGCCGAGAGCGAGATACACAGGAATGGCCGACCATAGACGGAAGCGCAGGGGAGATCCTTGGATCCCTGCGACCATTTTTTGCGAGGCACTCGATTGGAAAAGAAGCCAAGGGATATCAATGAGAAGAAGAATCAGGGAAGCTGTTAATAAAGAAGTAAGTGTGAGCATTGCGTCTATCTAGGGAGGATAAAGTATTTACATCCAGCAATGAGAATTGAATCGCTTGATGTTCCCTTTGTTGGACATCGTACCTTAGTCATCGGATCAGTGGAACTTGCTCTCCACCGGTTTTCTCTGCTTGAATCTGCCTCCGCCTACAAGGGGAAAAATATCCTCGTTATCCAAGATCAAGATCTCGGCACAGGAAACCCTCTCCTCTTCAGAAAACGATGGGATTGTATTTTTCGCGTCAGTGATTCCTTTGATTATCAACTCCTTTCCACCTATGTGTCCAATGCACCAAAACCATCGCGCGTCTTTTGGATGTCTACGGGGAAGGAGATTCCTCGCGCACTCTGGTCACGCTGGACAGTGAGTTTACTTGGATGTTCTGAAACCATCCCCGCCTGTGACTGGGAAACGATTCTCTTTCCCTTAGGATACCCCATCGATAAAGTGGAACGGCTGATTCCTCGTACGTCGTTAAAGGAATTGAAGGAGCATTGGAGTGAATTACTGGAAGCAAAAGCCGCTCTGGCTTGGGTAGCGGAGAGCGGGACGATGCACTGGTACGATCCGTCTGAACGTGTCTATGATGCCCCTTTATTTACAAAAGAGGAAGCAGCGACAGTATTACAGGCCTTATCGTCGTGGGTGAAGGGGTTGTAACGTAGATAAATGAATATTAGTTTCAAAAAATTGACTAGGTGTATTCAATAGAAAGAGAGTCAATGTCTGACTGCGAAGGGAAAGGAACATGTTATACATATTGTGAGTGTGAATGTTATGATAGTGAAACCGATGAAGATCATGCGACGTGTTCTTGTGGCCATCGTAGCCATACCTTAAAATTCTGTCGTCAAAATACTTGCATTCATAATTGCGAATTCATTAAGTGTTCAAATTATGATATATGCGGTATTTCTACACCTGAATGGGATATGAAGAATCACCCAGGAGGAGAACTGGGGTTATGTTTTGATTGCTGGGCTTATCGTGGCAAATTGAAAAAGACTTCAGAGCCTGAAGAATGCTGTATTTGTTTAGAAGAAAAGATACTCGTAGAATTACCCTGTCATTCTACTCATAAAGTATGTATTGACTGTTGGGATAAATCTACTCAGGCGAAAAAGTTCCCTTCTATATGCCCACAGTGTCGCAAACAGATTGGTGCTTGGAAATGCAACGCACCATGGTAAATGCGTATTTAAATACCCAGGGGTCTTAACCTAATATGGAGAATATACCGAAAGATGCTATATCCAAAATAAAGAGAAGTATATCGGGAATTACATGTAAAGATTTTAAAACCTATGGAATAAGGGGTACGTTTAATTACAGTGATTTTATACAAAAAATAAAGGAACAGGAGAATAAATGTTATATATGTTTACAGGAGTTTCAATATAATGGCAAGCAATGGTGTTATTTTTTTCCGAGTGCTGATCGTATTTATAATTACATTCCTCACAATAAAGAAAATATAGGAATATCTTGTTTATTCTGTAATATCAGGATGTTCAAACAAATATCAGAGAAGAAATGCGGGTTATGCGAGGGATTAAGTCATGTTTATACAGGGGATATTATAACAAAATCGGATTTATTCAGGATTCTTGGTAATAACGATGACTATATTAAAGAATATATTAATACACGCAGTGTATCAGAAAAAAAAGAATACGTTAATCGCCTGAGTGTATCGGAAAAAGAGCAGCCCTGGGTCAAAGGACTTTAGAGAAGCTTCATATTCGACTGTTCCACTAAAAAGGAAATGCAGCACGACTCGACCAGGAGACCGTTTGCATACACCCCATAATTCATATCGCGGTTCTCATGCTCAAGGGCGAAATGGTAGATCGTATACGTTCCTTCAGATGCCCAGGGTTCAGCACGTTCATCGACACAGGCAGCGAGTCTGTACTTCTTATCTGTAACAAAGATACGTTTCATTTCCTTAATGAGAGCTTCCCTCTGGGTATCAGTGATTTTATTCACCAGGATAGCATGGGCACCTGTGAGAAAGAGATCTTGGGTCAGTTCAGGGTAGGCAGAGGGGGAGAGTTTGTAGAGACGTTCAGAGATGCGCTCAGTCGTTCCTGGATTCTTCATGGGAGAAGTTCCAATGTAGGCAAGGGGCTTTACTCCATACAATGTCTTGACCAGAGTACCTTTCCTCAGCTGTTCCACAGGGATATAGGTCTCAACTCCATTGACCATACAAAGAATTAAGCTGCCCTCGAGAAAACAAGGAGGTGGCTCTGGAGCAGAAGTAATTAAAAAGGTTGAGGTGTTTCCTGCAGGAATGGATGAAAACTGCCAGGGAGTAGGTGCCGCATAAGGAGCGGTTCCTAAGCCATAGAAATTTAGCCCATCTGTACTATACTCAATCCATCCATTAGTTCCACTCTGATCTTGGAAGGGGCTCGATAATTTCGCGTTACTATCACCAATAAAATTAACTCTATAAGGCTCATCATCTGCAACTCCATAAAAATTAGAAAGTGGTAAACTTAAAGTGGAACTAGAATTAATAGACGTTGCAGTATTGTATGAATATGGTACTGGATAAGCCAAACCAGCAATATATACAGTTGCCGTAAAATAGAGGTTTCCAGTATAGCCAGTAAAATTTGAAAGAGGAATGCTGGTTGCACTTGGACTTAAAGCCTGTTGAGTTGAGAAGCCAATGTCTGTCTTATTTGCTGCAATAACAAATGTAGCTGTATTTTGCGCAGGAATTGATCCTGATATAGTACTAAGAGGATCTCCTATACCCTGCCAGCTTGTTCCAGCATCTGTGGTATATTCAATCCACGCATACTTTCCAATATTGCGTTGGAGAACAGGATATGCATCTATTTTATTTGAATTACTTGTATTTTGTGTATATATAAATGGGAAAACGTATGTCGTTGGAGAATCATCATAATAATTATATGGAAGAAGAATTGGACCACTCTGAGCATCAACCGGATTATAAATTGTTAACCTAAATCGTACGACTTCTCCTGTAGGAATATTTATATTAGTAATTGCTAGTGTCGTGGCATTCGCTGGAAGGGAAGCAGTCGTCGAATAGGTAACGGACATCTAGATAGAAAAATGATTTTAATCGAAAAAAAGCGTACAGTCCCATGCTGACACAACAGTTTATTCGAGGATTGAAGGAATATAATTTATCCATGGAGGATCTTCACGCATGGAAATACTGTGGAGGAAATGAGGGGCGACATCAGAACTATTTCAAGATCAGTTGTCCTGAAACTCCTCTTCCTGACCCAACAGACAAATGCGTCTGTGGACATACCATCAAAGATAACTGTTACATTACAAATGGAACAGATATCTTAGTTCTAGGGAATTGTTGTATCAAACGCTTTTGTCCAACCAGTAAGAGGACTTGTGAGAAATGTGGAGCCGTGCATAAGAACAGAAAAGTCAATCGGTGCAACACTTGTCGTATTGGAGTATGTGATGGCTGTAATAGGGCATGTGATAAACGCTATCCCACGTGTTATTATTGTCGACCCGGATTTACTGGGTAGCAAATGACGTACATACCGTCGTGCAGACAGGACAGGTGGGAGTTTTGGCGAGCCATTTTTCTATCGCATCCCCTTGGAACACATGGAAACACGAGGTGACGCGGGCAGTATCAGCAGAAAGTTCGTCCAGGGTAATTGGGCAGTGATCCCCCTTTACCACAGAGGCTTCCGCAATAATATGGGCAATACGGGGAGGGATACTTGCCATAGGCGGGGGTGTGGGAGTAGCTATGGGTTCAGGGACAAGATCCCATAAATCAACTGTGGTATCTTGAAGGGTTGTGATGAGGGGAGAGGGAGTAGGATATTTCATATACGAGGGAGGAAAGATTTCCGAGTTGAGTTTCTTACAAATCGGTATACAGGACGATATAGTACGTCCTTCATAGTCGGCCAGGCTCAGATAGGTACCATCGCACGTCATCTGAACCATGCGACGTCGAATCGAAATATTCACCGAGGCGACCGTATGATTCAGAGATTTACGTATACGAATATCGCCTGGATGAACTGGTTCGGATGTAGGGAGCCATTGACGTTTAGTTCGACACCATTCCAAGATGTGATAGGTTCTTTTTTGTGGACGATAGAAACAAATATGTCTAAATAGGAATTGCCTAATCGGCATCTATTTATACATCATCATTGGCCTCTAAGTCTTTACTTCTTCATCAGCTTGAAGGTACCCTTCTTAGGCTTGTAGCCAGCCTTGACCAGATTCTTGAAGGCCTTCTTGCCCAGGGCGTGCTTCTTTCTGCTGATAATGCGCCCCTTGTGCTTCATCAGATCCTTCTTTGTCAGTCCACCGGACGTCTTTTCCGCGGTTCCGTGCCAGACGCAAGCCTTGCTGCCGATCTTTCTTGTCTTGTTCATTCTATTTAGGGCAACTATTTTCTGAGGGAGAACTATTTTCTGCTCCTGCTCTTGTTCTTGCGGCTCTTGTTCCTGCGGCTCTTAGACTTGCTCTTGCTGCGCATCCTCCTGCGGCCACCTACTGGGGCTTGGGGGGCTGCAGGCGCTGCAGGAGCTGCAGGAGCTCCATTCACGGGTATATTTGCTGGTCTTGCATTCGCAGGTGGTGCAACAGCTGCAGGTGGTTTTGATGCAGCGAGTCCCATCTATTTAGGAAGCAAGGTTTCGTTTTTTCCGCAAGTATCGAGAAAAAAGATGTGACTAATCGGAGCCTGGTCTAAACGAGAGAAACTTAAGATATGTAGTTCTATGTTCTTGTTCAAAGGTGAGTGCTGCTACTCATCAACGTCAGGCTTACCCGTAGTGGAACCTGTGCCCGTAGTCTCTGCTACAGTGGTATCTACACCTGTTTCTCCTGCTGTTGTCGAGTCTTCTGCTGCTGCAGTGGATTCTACTTCTGCTGTTGTCGAGTCTTCTGCTGCTGCAGTGGATTCTACTTCTGCTGTTGTCGAGTCTACTTCTGCTGCTGTGGATTCTTCTGCTGCTGTTGTAGTGGATTCTACTTCTGCTGCGGCTGCAGTTGAGTCTACTTCTGCTGCTGTGGATTCTACTGCTGCTGCAGTGGATTCTACTGCTGCTGCAGTGGATTCTACTTCTGCTGCTGTGGATTCTACTTCTGCTGCTGTGGATTCTACTTCTGCTGCTGTGGATTCTACTGCTGCTGTAGAGTCTGCTCCTGCTGTAGAGTCTGCTCCTGCTGTAGAGTCTGCTCCTGCTGTAGAGTCTGCTCCTGCTGTAGAGTCTGCTCCTGCTGTAGAGTCTGCTCCTGCTGTGGAGTCTGCTCCTGCTGTGGAGTCTGCACCTACTGTAGAGTCTGCACCTACTGTAGAGTCTGCACCTGCTGTAGAGTCTGCACCTACTGTAGAGTCTGCTCCTGCTGCAGTGGAGTCTGTTGCAGTGGAGTCTGTTGCAGTGGAGTCTGTTACAGTGGAGTCTGCACCTGGTGTGGATTTTGCAACAGTAGAGTCTGGAGTGGAGACCGTTACAGGGGCAGTGGAGGTCTCTGCAGACTCTCTACCAATGGCAGAGGGTGTGCTGACATCAGAGTCTGGGGAGAGGGGAGACTCTGAGTCAGAGTCAGAGGGAGACTCAGAAGACTCCAATTCAGAGGAGGAGGATGCCGGTAGCGATCGTTTGGAAAACAGCGATCGGTACCACGACATGATCCCATCAAAAATGGGAGTCATTACATCTGTTACAGGGGAAGACTTGCGCATTATTCTAAGTAAAGTGAACACAAAAGAATATCTAACTATACGTGGTGCGTGTATGCCATACGATGAGCTCAAGGATGTCCTCGATAATTTTGATCATATTGCCTACAGAGAGAACGATAGACGATGTCTGAGTGCACTCCAGCGTCTGTTCATGTCCTTATCTCTCATGCTTTTCGTATACTCTATCTATGCTTCCCCCCTCAAGTAAAAGAAAATTCTCTGCATTATACAAGTCTACATTGATACTGTATCACTGTCGACTTAGATACGAAGATACAAACTCTCAGCAAGAATGGTATCCCTCAGGATCATTGTCCGCCCCTCCTCCAAGAACTTCAGCATCTCCACATTCGACTGAAGGGTCGCCAGCGCCTGCAACTCCTCTAAGATCGCCGCCAACTTCAAGATCGCCTTTTGCACCGCTCCCTCAAACAATCCATACGTATGAGCAAGCTGTGCCAGACTATACTCCCCTGAAATCCATGCCTGCATCGGCTCAATCCACTCCTCTGACAGCTCCCAGAAATCGGTATAGAGAATACCCTCCTTTCTCTCGGCATTAAATCCCTCCTCCGCCTGAAAGTGAATGAAATTCACATGCTCAGCCACACGTCCATCAAGCTCCGCATGAACCTTCGTCTCCTTCGGCTCCCCCAGAAAGATCGCCAGAGTCGTCAACACATCTCGCAGAGTGTAAGGGGTTATAGACTTGATACGCTCTAAATATAGCATATACTCAGTTAGTAGGAATGGATGACCCTCATTACATTCAGATGCTAGACGCCCCTTCTCTGTTAGAGTATATACATCGTTCTCATAAGTTACGTATTCGAATTCCTCCAGAACCCGAAATCGTAGAAGAACCTCTGGGACATCGAGTAAAGAAGAGCGCATCGAAGAAGAAGCGTTCCGTAACCCCTGCTTCTTCTTCTCAAACTCAAGATACTCTTGGTACTGGTCAAATAGTGATACCCATCGCAACTTCACATAATCCTGTTTCCACGCATCATACGCACGGATGGCTTTCTTTTTTGTGGAATTGTGACTGTTTGCGATCACTGTTTCGAATTCGATTTTCTTGGAGCAGATCGATAGCTCCTCATCGGAAAAGTTCAGATTCTTCTGTTTCTTCTCAAGCTCAGCAATATCAGCCTCCAGAACTTTCCTATCTTCGTCTTGCAGAGCCTTCCAATATGAATCGCTCAACAAGGTGTTGACATTAATCGATCCATTCAGAGCCTTGAGAAGGAAGGAATACTGGAACATCATGCGCGACTGAAAACTGCTGGCCTTTCCTGTGAGCATCGTTTGAATCGTAAAGAGATCAAGGGGATCGCGCTCAGGAATATAGAGAACCAGCCCCTTATCATCCTTCCCCCTCCTTCCTGCTCTCCCTGCCATTTGGATATACTCTGAGGACAAGAGAGGGCGAAAGGAATTGTCCGTGAACTTTTCCAGAGAGGTAAAGATCACCGTCTTGGTGGGCATATTAATTCCAACCGCAAAGGTCTCTGTTGCAAAGAGAAGCTTAATATATCCCTTGCTGAAGAGAATCTCCAAGATCTCCTTCAGGAACGGAAGGAGTCCGCTATGATGAAAGGCAATGCCACGAAGAGCTAGACGCCGCAGAGTATGCATCTGAGGACTGGTTTCGAGTAGACTCTTATATCTCGCCAGATGAAAGTCCCAAATATGTGCTACCGCAGCTGAATCTGAAGAATCCAAGAAGGTTTGCGGAACCTTGGCTGCATAGGATTCACACTTGACGCGCGAGAAGACAAAGACCAGAGCGGGCAGAGAGGCGTGGGTCTCCAGCCATGTGAACGTCTCATGCAGAATATGCTCAAATCCCTTCACATGCACCTTCCCTGAAATGGCACCCTCAGTACCCGCCCGCCGCTCATCCTTCACCTTCTGACGAAACTTATCCACCGCCGTCAGAGTTCCCTTGCGCTCATTCAGCCAGGCACGATAAGACTCGGCCAAGAACTGCTCCTTGGGAGTATAGATCGTCAGAGGAGCACCATCAGAAATCACTGCATGCTCAAGAGGAACCGCGCGCCACTGAGTGCTGATGAGCCAGAGCCGTACCTGCTTCAGATTCGCTAGCCAATTTGCAAAGATCTGGGGACTGGAAAGCGTGGCCGAGAGAAGAATCAAATGAACAGTGGGAGGGAGCAGAATGAGCGTCTCCTCCCACACATGCCCCCTGTCAACATCATTAATATAATGAACCTCGTCAAAGATCACTGAATCCACTCCATCCAGGCTCAGTAGCGCCGAGGTTCCCACGGACTCCGTGAGACTTCCCTTCTTGAAGAGAAGATTGCGAAGAATCTCCGTCGTCATGATAATGATCTGTGCATCAGGAATGAACTTGATATCACCAGTCATGATACCCACCGTCGCATCAGGAAAGAGCTTCTTGAGATCATGATACTTCTGGTTACTCAGACTCTTAATAGGGGTTGTGTAAAAGACGCGCCCGCCGCGCTGAAGACTCTTGGCGATCTGATACTCGCCAACAAACGTCTTGCCAGACCCCGTCTTTGCGGTCACCAGAACATTCTCACCACGCTCAATTGCCTCAATAGCAAAGCGCTGAAACCGATCTGGCTCATATCCTGTAACAAGGGCAGGAGATGCCGGCAGAGCAGGCACTTCCTCGGTATCAGACACAATTCGTAAGAGATTAGAAACACTGCGTAACATATCAGATGCAGTGCTCAACATGTAGGGACTAAGATCCGGGAGAACTTAGACATCAACTTTGTTCAATGACCTTACCAAATACACTTGGATTAAAGATGAAAAAGGCAAGCACAAAGGCCGCTAACGAAAAATAGATGCAGAAGGCATCGTTGGGGTTTTTTGCATAGCTGTGCACCATGGTTTCAATACATCCCCATACTCCAACCCACCAAATAATGACAAGTAAGGAGATTCCAATTAATTGTATTTCTTTCATGTCTAAGGATACACTAGATTAAGTCTCAAGAACACTCCTTATACCAGACCAGCTCCTCGCCACCCACTGTGCCAAAGAATGCATCTTCCACTGTATGAACGACTCCATCCAAATTGAACTCCCAATGCATCGTCATCCCATCGCCTGACCCCATGCGATACGAACGGACAAAGCGACCCACCTTTCGCTCCGTCGTCACCCCTTTCTTTGTCACAACCTCGATATACGACTTTGCCGTATCCAAGTTTCCCCTGTTGCACCTCGTCTCAAGCATAGTATAAATGGCGTCCATGGACTTCCTCAGCTACTCGACTCAACGTTCACTTTTTTTCTGCGCGAAACACGATCTTATCCTTCCAGTGCGGCAGGTTCGGATTCTCATACCAGGTGATCTTGTACGTCTCTCCCTGGCTCACCCCTTTAACTGTAATTGCTCGATTCCACTCAGGAATCCAAACTCGCTTCTCACTCACGGCAGTCCCCTCCACTTCCCTCACGGGACCAGACAGGACATTCATAAAGAAGATATCACGAGTAAACGACTTTTCCTGCTTTTGCCGCCGATTTAACTCGAGAACTAGCTGAGGAATATCAACCTCGTAAGGAGGAGAGCCCAGAATCTCCTTGACTATCCTCTGGTTCACCAGATCACAGTATCGACGAATAGGAGAGGATGCATACGCATAGGCATCACGACTCAGTCCATGATGAACCACATTCTCCTCACGCGCATCCACATATTCTGCTGCCGCTAATCCAAAGGCGGAAAGTCCTGCCAGTCCAATGGTATCAAGTAACGTCTGCTTCTTTCCTGAATGCCGGCGAAGAATGCCCTTTCCCTCTTTCCGCAAGAGAGTCCCCACGGTGGTGTTATAGAGAATCATGAGCTCCTGCACCCAATGATGAGAATCCGATTCGCCAGTATAATCTCTCAGCGCGGCCAATTCAGGAATGGTGTTCACCTTTTGCATGGCCTCATCATATGTGAAGGACTTCTGGCATTGAATGAGAGTCTTTGCCCATTGAGGTTCTGCTCCTGGCGAAAGAATGAGGGAAAGAGCAGGTTTACGGGATCCAGGGAGAAGCGAGGCCGCCTCTTCAATCGTGGGAGGAAACATAGGAGCCAGTGCCGCGCCCTCAGTGGAGTAAAAGGAAGTGGCGCGCAGTTTCGCCACCTGATCCACCTTTGATTCAGGGGGAACCCAGGATGCGACATCAGCGATGTGAATATAAATCTTCCAGCCTGTCCCTTCACGAACGACGGTGAAGGCGTCATCCACGTCTTTACATCCTGGAGGATCAATATGAAAGGTATAGCCATCTACCACCTCTCGCGGCTCATCGAGAAATGGCTGGACGGGAGAAGGAAGAATCTTTCGAAGCTCCTTTTTACTGTCATAGGCATAACTCATGAGCAAGAGCGTTTTCTCCGTATGCTCGCTAGGCTTTCCCAGCAGCTGAACAATGGATCCGCGCGTGCCTTCCATAGGTTCAATAATCGCATGGACATTCGTACTAAAGTCGCGGATACTGGAAGCAACGGCAAAAGGTGCCCACCGTTTGTCATAGGGGATGAAGCGAAAGAGAGGATGGCCATGACTCGAGATTCCGTAGCGAACCTTTGAGGTCAGTTCGAGAGTTCCTGCGATCCAGCTCATGTGGACAAGTCGAGAGGGGCTGCGAGGAAATCATTTTTTGGGCAGGTGAAAAAATTGAACGCGGGCGCCGCCCGTGAGCTGAGTCCCATGGAAAAGAAGCGCTTTACCTACATTCGCACAGCAGATGGAAATGTCCAGTGCCCCCACTGCGACTATGTCCGCCCGCTGAAGAATATCTCATCGGTGCATGAGCATATCAAGGCGAAACATTACGGAACCTTCAAGCACAAGTGCAAGCATTGTTCCTACGAGTCTGCGGTCAAGCAGAATCTAGATAGTCATATTCTATCGCGTCACCCTGAACATTCGGTGAAGAAGCCAAAGGAGCATGTCTGTCCCGTCGAGACCTGCGACTATGCCTCAAATACTCGCGGGCAACTCAGGAGTCATTATTTGCTGAAGCATATGAGCGAGGAGGTGAATGTACTTCTCGGAACAACGCAAGATGGACAGATCCAATGTACATGTTGCGGGGATTCCTTCAAAAGTAAGCCGTCCTTCGTCTACCACGTCGTCAACTGTCTTCCCCCAGATATGCTGGCCGATCGAGAGATTCAGGAGGGTTTGGGCTTGTCTGACGGCTTGTCGTAAAGTGTATCGGGAAGAAACGTTCGCATATTACTCACCATGAGGATCAATTGATACAGATTGTATCCTAAGGCAGCAAAGGCCGCTAATCCCAGGACTTCAAATGCCCATTTTGGTGTGTTATAGTCATTTTTTCCGATGTAGACCAGGAGTGGTCCAACAAAGAGAATATGCATGATATTCACCCAAAGAAAGGGTGACTTTTCCTTCCAGCGTTTTACGGCCTTGTACAGATGATATAGGATAATCACTAAGCCGAGAATGGCGAGCCAATGATAGACCCAGAGAGGTACGTATCCGCGGAAAAAGGCAATGTAAAAGAGGAGAGGAAAGACGACGAGGATATGAAAAACGAACAGGGCTATGGCCATCTAGGGATGGGCGGGAAAGTATCCCTAGAATGGTACTCTGAGCTTGTCACCAGGCATGAGTGGTTTGAAATACTTTGTATAGTGGCGGATAACCTCCTCCACGGACGCCTTCTTTGCCTTTGGATACAGATATAGTTCATAAGCATCTTGAGACATATTGCTGGATAAAACTGCGGCTATTGTCGGATCTTCCTCGAACTCGGCCAAGACCGTATGATATTTTTTGGTCGTTCGATTGGGTAATGAAATATGTTCATGTGTTTTATCGTTGTATACGACGACCACAGTTTTCCCGGAAGCCAAGTCGCCCCAGAAGCGTTCCAGCTTTGGATTTTTTCCCCAGACAGAATCCTCCGAGACTCGGCATGTTTTTGTCACCTTACGTTTTCTTGTTTTCGATACCATCACTACCAGTATGCTATATTAATCGCCGTTCTATTCAGTATAGTCTTGCTGCGGAATTACTCTCCGAGTGTATACTCCAATAAAATGGGTGAGAGATTTTCTTCACTATAAGTATAGATGTCCAGCAATACAGGAAAGGGGTATGTGCCCAGATTTAATGGATCTTCTGCAATGGGGGGCAGACAGACTGTTAATAACCGAACTGGTAAGGTGGTAAATTACACCAATGCCTCTCAAGCTGCACCCCAATTTAATGGATCTACCGCAATGGGAGGCAGAAATACCTATAATGCACAAACTGGTAATGTTGTTCCTTACACCAATGCGTCTCAGGCGTATGTGCCCAGATTTAATGGATCTTCCGCAATGGGGGGTAGACAGACCATTAATAATGCAACTGGTGAGGTGGTAAATTACAGCCAGGCGTCTCAGGCGTATGTGCCCAGATTTAATTATGTGCCCAGATTTAATGGATCTTCCGCAATGGGGGGTAGACAGACTACCAATGAGGAAACTGGTGAGGTGGTGAATTACAACATGGCCTCTCAAGCTCCTGTGCCCAGTTATATGTATGGATCTACCACATCGGGCGGCAAACTTAACAATAACAACGTATCTGGAGGAAGGCGGAGACTGAGGAAGACCAAGCAGAACCGCAAGCAGAGCCGCAAGCAGAGGAAGAGCAGGCGGGTTTAGATTCATCCTGTAAAAGTTAGATGATCATGCGAAGCATCATCATCTAACTGAGCTCATAAGACAGCCCCTAGAATCGGTGAAAGTAATGGTGAATCAAAGCATCCGCATGTTCAAGCGCTCCTTCCATCCATGCCTGTTTGAGACTATAACTTTCTCCACACACGTATACATCGGGGAGATGTGTCAAAGGGCGCATGATGGCTTTCGACTCTTTAGCAGGATCATAGGAACCAGGTTTCCAATAGGTACATCCATCTTCCCAATAGTGTGTCGAGGTATGCGTCGGCATCGGAATCATCTTCGAGGGAAATAAGGTCTGTAATTGATTGACCAGTTCTTTGTTCAAGGCATCCTTATTTTTGCTGAAGGCATGCCACACCTCTGTATCATCCGCATCCGTATAGGAAGTCATAATCAGACCAGTATCAGCGCGAATAGGAATGATATGACGCAATGGATTACGGGTAACGATTCGCGGCATTCCTTCAAACCAGACCTGTTTCTGTACCTTGGGAAAGATGGAATAAATGCGATACAGAGGGGTCATGGCTAAATGATTGAGAATAGGATACCGAGAAAAGGGGTGGATCTTTCGCAAGGCATTTGCATGCACGGCAAAGATGATCTTCTGTGCCTTGAAGATCCTTAGATCAAAGGGAGTTCTCACCGTGAGTTCCATAGGAAATGATTTCGTCGAGTTCACCCCTGTCACCTTATGCTCATAGAGTACAGTGACTCCGCGAGCAATTAGCTCATTCAGCATCCCATCCGTGATGGCGCTCAAGCCTTCCTTTATTCCGTAAAAGGTTTCGTCTTTGGAGAATTCTGTCGAGAAGGCCAGATCAGCGCGCATCGTAATCATTTCGGAACGATAGGGAAAATAGGACAGGAAATCATCCACCACCTCTTTATGTAAATACTTGCGCAGAATCTCTTCGACCGTGTAATATCCTAGGCTCTCTTTCGGAACTTTGCTGAGAAGCGATTGAATGACTTTAACAATGGTATGCCAGACATTTACATTCAGCCCCTTGCTATCAGCATAGAGACTTTC
>Ga0222712_10001953_pt1 | contig 24508 bp, 21 predicted proteins | sample C33_657DmetaG_FD_165043 | JGI IMG/M metagenome (GOLD analysis project Ga0222712, IMG submission 165043) | Estuarine water microbial communities from San Francisco Bay, California, United States - C33_657D | ecosystem: Environmental > Aquatic > Marine > Unclassified | place: USA: California... | reverse complement strand
CACGGCTCGAGGGAATCACGGAACTCCTGCATCCAGGTGTTGTACATCGTGGCCCAATCGGTATCGCTGTCGACACCATCTTCAAGCACCATTGGGAAGAGTGAACCGTCTGGCAGCAGGCACGGCAACGCCGTGTCGCTGGAGATCGGTGCATTCGGCTCCGTGATCCCTTCTGGGCAGGCGGTTGGCTCGCCGGTCAGCGTGCGCCACTCTGGCTCTGGGGTCACACCGCCACTGCGACCAGCAAGTTCAACAAGTGCTGCAGGTGCATCGGCCGGGAGTACGTCGCCCTGGTGGCTGTCAAAGGTTGCTGCGCCAGTGAGTGGATCAACCTGATAGACGAAGCTGTGTCCATTGATGCAGCCAGCCTCGCAGTCGTTCCACCCGTAGGTGTAGACAACGATCCAGATGGCGTCGCTCCCTGGCTCACCTTTGACTTCGTAGTACTTGGTGGCGCCGATCAGTGCGCCATCGTTGTAGGTGAATTCGTCGAATGGCCCACCGGCGGCAAGGACGGCAGCGTGGGCGTCCTCAGGGGTGGCGATTGGCAGCGTGCCGCTATAGCTGCTCACCAAATACGGCACCGCTTCTGGGGCTGGGGACTCGTCCGCCGCCGCTGCGGGGGCAATGACAGCCAGCAGGAGGGTGAGCGGGAGGAAGAGCTTCAGGAGTGTTCGCACGGTTCACCTCTACTTCTTTTGTGTGGGGATTCTCCCCATCAGTATCGTAACGAGGGATTGGGGCTGACGGTTCCCGCGGAGGGTCAACCCACCTGGTCGTACGGCTGAGGGAGCCACTCGTTCCCGGCAAGGGCATGAAGCTCTCCGAGCGAGATATCGAACCAGGCGCCGTGCAGGGTGAGGCTGCCAGCGCGCTCCCTCTCGGCAATCCAGGGGAAGGTGCGGAGATGCTCCAGCGACTGCTGCACGCTGAGATGCTCGATGAGTCGCTGGCGCTCCTCAGGGCTGCTCGCTGCCGTAGCGGGGGTGCGCTGATCGAGGGTCACAAGGTCAGCGACCCATGCGCCAATAAAGTCCGAATCGGTCAGGGGAGACGCCGAATCAATTGCGGCGGCAACGCCACCACAGCGCCCATGCCCCATGACAACGATTGAGGTCACGCCGAGTCCATGCACGGCGAACTCGAGGGCTGCGCTCGCGCCGTGGCTCTTGGCATCGGGTGCGTAGAGGGGGACGAGCGCGGCGACGTTCCGCAGCACAAAGAGTTCTCCAGGGCCAGCATCGAAGATTGTCTCTGGGGCAGAGCGGGAGTCGGAGCAGGCGACGATCATCGTGCGCGGTTTCTGGCCCTCGCGCGCCAGCTCGTCGTATCGCACGCGCTCATCGTTATAGCGCCCAGCGCGGAAGCGTCGGTACCCGTCACTGAGTCGCTCGGAGAGGGGCTGGCTCATCATGTGCTCAGTCTAAACGAGGCCGTTGCAATGATAGATGGGGGTGATTTGAGGGAGAGTTGTGGTCGGGGCGAGAGGATTCGAACCTCCGACCTCCTGCTCCCAAAGCAGGCGCGCTACCAAGCTGCGCCACACCCCGACCTGCACATCCTAAACGCTCCCCTCAATCGGGTGGCATCATCACCCTATGCCTGCTGAATCCACGCATAAAACTGGCTCCCTCCGAGCCGCCGCCGCGTCAGCCATCGTGCCCGGGCTGGGCCAATGGCTCAACGGCCGGCGCCGAGCAGCACTCCTCTCCGCCCTCCCACTGATCGCCGTCCTTGTCGTAGGGCTCGGCGCGCTCCTCCTCTTCGGCGTGGTGCGCACCGCAGCGGCGATTGCGACCCCAGGTCGCCTTACGCTCCTCTTTGCCCTGCTACTCCTCACCATCCCGTGGCGCATCCTGGTCACCGTCGATGCTGCGCGTGGCACGAAGCGCACCCGTCGCTCAGCGATCCTGCTCGCGCTCGCGCTCCTCATCTCTATTGCACCGCAGGCGGGTGCCGCGGCGATTGTGTATCGCGCCAAGATCGCCGCGACCGATGTCTTCTCGGGTTTCGGCACGCCAACCCCCAGCGGATCGGTCGCCGAAAGCGCCACACCAACCCCACCACCCCTTGGCGATCGTTTCACCATCCTGCTCATTGGCGCTGACACCATGGGGAACCGCACCTCGTTTAACACAGACTCAATGATCATCGTCAGCTGGGATCGCATCGGCGGCTACGTCAGCACCGTCTCTATTCCTCGAGACTTGGTGAACGTCCCACTCGGCAATGGCGATGTGTACGGGCCGAAGATCAACTCGCTCTGGTCGTACGCGCTGCGCTACCCGAAGAAGTTCCCTGAAGGCCCAGCCGTTGCGCTCAGCACTGCACTTGGCACGATGTTCAACGTCAAGATTGATGCCACCGCCGTCGTGGTGATTCCAACCTTCGTCAAGATCATTGATCAGCTCGGCGGCGTTGACCTGACGATCCGTCGAACCATTCTCGATGTCTCCTATCGAACCAACATGGACGGAGCGCGACTACCCGCCGGAAACTGGCATGTGAGCGGTGAGTGTGCGCTCGCCTACGCGCGCATTCGCAAAGCGCCAGGCACCGATGATATGACGCGTGGCCCCCGACAGATTGAGATCCTGCTCGCCGCCCGCGATGAGTTGGCGCGCAGTGGAAACTTTGTGGGTAATGCGCTCGCGCTCCTTGATGTGATCGGTGATGGGGTGCGTACCGATCTCAACCCGGCCTTGATTCCAGTGCTCGCTGAGGCAGCAGGCTCTTTTGATACCACCAAGATCGTCCGCGGTGTGATTCAGCCAGGAGACACGATTCTGCGTTATCGACGAAAGGGCGAGTTCAGCCCATTCGGCTCCGTGGTCTTCTTTGATGCGAAGCGCATGTCGCTGCTTGCGGCTCGCCTCTTCCCAACTCCTGGCACACGGCCGTGGGGTTTCCCAGCAGCGGCGAACGAGCCAAAGCTCGGCGCGGAAGCCACCTTCACTCCTGCGCCACTCGCGAGCGGCGCATCGCCTACGCCGACTGCGACGCCGACGCCCGCGCTTACCCACCCGTTCCCAACGCTCGCCTCGTGCGACGCACGGCTGCCGCTGCCGCGCTACACCCCAACCCCAGAGCCAACCGCGCCACCAGAGAGCGCTTCTCCAAGTCCGTCGATCACACCGACTCCAGATCCAATCCCAACGGAGAGCACTTCCCCCTCCCCCTAGCGCGCAACAACGGTGAGCGCAGCGGGCGTGCCTCGTAGAATCTGCACATGCCGTCACTGCAGCACAACCTTTTCGGGTGGATCTTGGGGGCCATTGCGGCGCTGAAGCCGCCTCGAGATGAGGCCCATGCCCGTGCGATGTTCGCGCGGATGCACAGTCAGAAGCCTGCGCTCCCACCGAAGGGAATCCTGAAGACGGTGGACGCCCAGGTCTCACACGCGCTTGGCTTCCCGGTGTGGACCCTGACCCCAAAGAGCGGGGGCACTGGTGTGGAGATGGTGTATCTGCATGGTGGAGCCTACGTGGGCGATGCCTCAGTCATTCACTGGAACCTCTGCGCAGAGATCGTTCGTGACAGTGGCGCGACAGTGCTCCTGCCAATCTATCCGCTTGCCCCTGAGGCGACATGGTCAACATCATTTGATGCTCTCCTGAAGTTGGCGCGAGGGAGTGGCGACAGGGCGCCCGTGCTGATGGGAGATTCTGCTGGCGGCGGACTGGCGCTAGCGCTTGCGCAACGCGTCGCTGCAAGCGGTGGCTCGCCTCGTGTCGCACTCATCTCTCCATGGTTAGACGTGACGATGTCCGACCCCGCAACGCCAACCTATGACCAGGTTGACCCAATTCTCAGTGCACCATTCCTTGAGGTTGCTGGTCGTTTCTGGGCAGGGAGCGATGACCCTCGCCGTGCTGAAGTGAGTCCGCAGTTCGGTTCACTCCGTGGGATCCGCGAGCTGTTGCTCTTTAGTGGCTCGCGCGACGTGCTCTACCCGCAAGCGATCCGTCTCGTGGCAGATGCAAAAGCTGCTGGTGTCACCTGCGCAGCCCACCTAGAAGAGGGTCTTGTGCACGTGTATCCGCTGCTGCCGATTCCTGAGGCGAAGGAGCCTCGCGCGGCGCTTAGCGCGTTTGTTCGAGCTCACTCCTAAGCGCTGCTGCGACTAAGGCAGCCGCACGGCCACGGTGGCTGAGAGCATCTTTCTCAGCTGGCGCGCGCTCCGCCATCGTTCGGCCATCCACCTCAAAGATCGGGTCGTATCCGAAGCCAAACTCCCCTCGTGGTGCGGTGGTCAACGTTCCAGGGCATTCACCACGGAAGGTGCGTTCTGAGTTGGTAACAGGATCGATCAGCGCCATCGTGCAGACGAAACGCGCCGATCGATCGGCAACCCCTGCGGTTTCAGTGAGGAGCTTCTCGTAGTTCTGCACGTCGGTAGCGTTTGGTCCGGCGTAGCGACGTGTGTAGACGCCAGGGGCACCGTTCAGCGCGGCAACCTCTAGGCCTGAGTCGTCGGCGAGCGTCCATTCGCCCGACGCCGCTGAATACCACCGCGCCTTCTGCAGGGCGTTCTCTTCGAATGTCGCGCCATCCTCTGGTGCTTCGTCGGTGATGCCAAGGTCAATCAGCGTCACTAAATCGATCGGCAGATCGCCGAAGAGACGCTGCAGTTCAATCAACTTATGCGCGGAGCCGGTTGCGACCAGGAGCCGCCGTCGCGGCGCGGTCACGCGCGAGCGAGAGTGTCGCGCTGGAACGTAATGAGGTCGGCGATCCCGGCGTCGGCAAGCTTCAACATCTCGTCAAGCGCGGTGCGGTGGAATGGATCCTGCTCCGCTGTTCCCTGCAGCTCCACATAATGACCAGCGTCAGTGGCGACCACGTTCAGGTCGACATCGGCACGGCTGTCCTCCTCGTACGGGAGGTCGAGAACGGCCTGGCCGTCAACGATGCCGACCGAAACGGCGGCCACGTTGCGCACCAGATGCGCCTCAAGCTTCTTGGCGCGCATAGCGAGTGCCAGGGCGATCCAGCCACCGGTGATGCTGGCGCAGCGGGTGCCGCCATCGGCGACGAGTACGTCGCAGTCAATGAGAATGGAACGCTCACCAAGCTTGGCGAGGTCAACGGACTGGCGAAGGGCGCGGCCGATCAGGCGCTGAATCTCGTGGGTTCGGCCACCAAGCTTTCCGCGGACCGCCTCGCGATCTGAGCGGGTGTTGGTGGCGCGGGGGAGCATGCTGTATTCGGCGGTGACCCAGCCGGTCCCCTTGCCGCGGAGGTGTGGCGGCACGCGCTCTTCGATTGAGGCAGAGCAGATCACGACGGTGTTGCCGATCGAGATGATCGCGGAACCTTCGGCCCACTTCTGGACACCGAGTTCAATCTTCAGGTCGCGGAGTTGATCTACAGCGCGCCCGTCGGCTCGTACCTTACCCATGGTGCCCCCTACCCTTTCGCTTCGCGCTCGGCGGCTTTTGCCTCATCCCAGAGCGCGTCTAATGTGGTGAAGTCTGCATCTTTTAGCAAGATTCCGCGTGCAGCGGCGCGGCGCTCGACCTCAGTGAAGCGGCGTCGGAACTTGTCGTTGGCCTCACGAAGCGCCGCCTCAGCATCAATACCGCTGCGTCGGCCGAGATTCACGATGACGGCGAGCACGTCGCCGAGCTCCTCCTGAGCATGTGCCAAGGCTGCGGCACTCGATGCCTGCGTGCTGGTGATCTGGTCGGGGTGCCCAGCCTCCGCGAGCGCCTCATCAAGCTCTGCCAACTCTTCGCTGATCTTCGCCCGTACGCCGTCGAGGGTTGGCCAGTCGTAGCCAACGGCACTGGCGCGATCTTGTAGCTCGCGGCTCGCCGAGAGGGCGGGCAGGCCGCGACTCACACCGTCAAGCGCACCCTTGACCTTCTCGCCCTCACCGGCTGCGGCACGTTCGCCCGCCTTAATCGCCTCCCAGTTCCGCTGCACGTCACGCGTCGTTGTTGCGCTCGCGTCACCGAACACGTGTGGGTGTCGGCGGACGATCTTGCGCACCAACCCGTCCTGCACATCGGCAAGATCGAAGTCGCCGCGCTCCTGCGCAATCTGGGAGTGCAGCACCACCTGCAACAGCACGTCGCCAAGCTCCTCGGCAAGGTCAGCGATCGCTCGTGGGCGCTCTGCTTCGCTTGCGGACTCAAGCGCTGCAATTGCGTCGTGCAACTCCCAGGCCTCTTCGATGAGGTGCTTCGCCAGTGAAGCGTGGGTCTGCTCTCGATCCCATGGGCAACCGTCGGGTGCGCGAAGACGGGCGCTCAGCCACGGCATCGTCCACGGTGTTGCGAAGGCGTCGAGCGGCGTAAGCCCGCCAACGTAGATGGCTTGACTCTCCACTGCGCCGCCAGCGATGCAGGCGGCAACCGTGCTGGCGCCGCCACTCGGTAGCAGCGTGACTGCCCGATCAGTGCCGTAGAGGCGAGTGAGTAACTCCCAGCCAGCGCCGAGCCGACCCGGCAACTGCGTCTCGTTTGGTGCGGTGTCAATGAGCACGATCAGTGGTCGTGCCGTATCGATTGCGGTGGCGCTGCATTGGCTCAGCGCAACAATGGTGATGCCGTTGGCCGGATTCAGGCTCGCATCCGCACCTTGTGCGGCTCTGATGAGTGCATCGACCGATCCGTTGTACCCGTTCGCGGTCACGGAATTGGCGAAGCCCCAGCCTCCTGCACAACGGCGCCGTCAATCGCCACGCGCGCCGCGGAGCGATAGAGGTCGAGCCAGATCGAGAAGCCGCTTCCCTTGATTCCCTTGACCTGCTCTGCGGTCAACTCTCGTGTCTCGATACCATCAACGTGCACGATGAGATAGGTGTTGGAGCTTTCCACGACGGCGCTCGTGCCGCCAGCCTTCAGGCCCCAGACCACGGCTCCGAGTTCAGGATTGACCGTGTACTTCGGCACATAGCCTGGGCTCGCAAAGGTGAGCTCTTCAATCGTATTCGTGGCGGTAGTGGCGGCCTCCTTGAAGTCCACGCCGGCGACGGCAAGCGACGTTGCGAGCTCGTCGAGACGATCCTTCAGCGAAGGTCGGCGCGCATCGAACTGGATCACGTGATAGCCGAACTCGGTCTTGATTGGACCAAGAATGTCGTCACGCTTCACCCCGTCGGCCCAAATGGCCGTGTCGAACTCTGGAACGTAGGTTCCCTTTGGCGCCCATGCCAAGAGTCCGCCGTCGGCCCCAGAGGTCTTGTCGTCACTCTTCTTCGCCTCGGTCTCAAAGCTGGAGCCGTTCTTTAGCCGGACAATAAGATCCTTCGCCTCTTTCTCAGCGGCGGCCCAGGCTGGATCGGTCAGTTCGAGGTCACCCGCATTGTTCGGATCATCTTTAGGGCTGAAGAGAATGTGACTGACCTGCACCTGTTCAACATCCTTCTCGGGAACGGTCGCTGCGACGTAGCTGACCTCACGCTGCTCCACGGGACCAGCAAGCAACTGCGCGGTGATCTTGTCGCTGAGGGCAATCTTCAACGCGAGCTCTTCGGTCATACGCTCGTAGAGGCCGCGATCAATCCCGGCGTCGCTGATCTGCTTCTCAAAGTCTGGATCGAGTTTCGATGCCTGATACTTCTCTAGTCGGAAGATAACGAACTGGTCTTCTGAGCGGGCAATGACGGCGGTCATTGGCTGGGTGGAGCCGTCTGCGGATGGGACGAGTGCCCAAGCGGCTTCATAACCGAGATCGTCGGTCGGATCTTCGTCCTTCGCCGTCCAGCCAACGAGTCCACCGACTTCAGCAAATGAGTCATCTGAATCTCGCTTCGCAATCGTGGCGAAATCTCCGCCAGCCTTGATCTCGGCAAGGATCGCCTCGGCCTTCGCCTTCGCTGCCGCTCGTGTGGCTGCGGTCGGCTTCTTCGTCTTCGGGTCGTTCGCGGCATCAATGCTGATACGGCGGAAGAGTCGAAGCTCGGGAAGCGTTGTCTCCTTTGCCCATTCAGTGGCGAATACGGCTGGGTCAGCCGTGACGCCATTCGCGGCAGCAAGATCGCGAATCAGGAGCGTGTCGACCATGTCGGTCGTGACCTCATTGCTGATGGCCTCGGCTTGGGTGTTCAGTGCCTGGAGCGCAGTGTCACCAGCGCTGTTCGTCATGGTTCCAGCGGCGACACGGGCACGAATGCGTGAGCCCTGAAGTGCGATCTTGAAGGCGGTGACCTCGGCGCGGGCCTTTGCCTCCGCCTTATTGATTGACGCGTTGTTTACCTCAACAGCGGGAGCCCATGTGCCGTCGTAGACGGAATAGCCGGCAACTCCAACGAGGAGGGTTCCGGCGAGGGCGATCGCGACGACAAACGAAAGGTTCGTCAGGGCAGTTTTGTCGGCGGCCTGATATCGAGCGGCGGCTCGGGCGCGTAGGCGTGCGATCGGGTTCATGCTCAGTGATCCTCCTTCAGTCGGGGCCTGGTTAGGGGCAGTATAGGGGGGACGGATGCTATTCTCGCCCTCTCATGACCACCCACAGCACGGAACTGACCGTCGGTAGGCCGCGCCGCGGCAGTATCGGCACCATTCTCGAGAGCGTCGCCTCGCTGGTGGAGCGTCGCCGGCTCGTCTGGTACCTGACGATCTCCGAGGTCCGAAACAAGGGGACGAACTCCCTTCTCGGAAACGTCTGGTGGTTCCTTGATCCCGCCCTCCAGCTCTTCGTCTACTTCCTCCTGGTCAGCGTCATCTTCCAGCAGGCTCAGCCAGCGATCCTCCTCTTCCTCGGATCCGCAATCCTCCCTTGGAAATGGTTTACCGCTGCCCTCGCCTCTGCCACAACGTCGGTTCGTGGTCGCGAGCAGGTGATGCGCCAAATCGCCTTCCCCCACCTCGTTCTTCCAGCCTCGTCCGTACTTGCAAGTGTCGCGAACTTTGCTTTCGCTCTCGTGCCGCTCGCGGCGCTCTACCTGCTCTACCCAGATCGTCTTACCCCTTGGGCTCTTGCCGTACTTCCTGTAGCCGTGGTGCAGTTCCTTTGGACCATCCCCGCCGTGATTGTGCTGAGTGCAGTCGCCGTCTTCTTCCGCGACATCTCAAACTTCATCCCCCATGGTCTACGCATCTGGTTCTATCTCTCCCCTGCGCTCTTCCCGATCGAAACACTCCGCGCCATCGGTGATCGACACCCGTGGTTTGGCTTCTTCGTCGACATCAACCCTTTCACCTGGATCTTCTCTGGCTATCGCGACGCCCTGTACTACGGTCGTGCCCCTGAGTGGGAGCCGCTCGGCATCCTGGCCCTCGCCTCAATTCCTGCGACGCTGCTCTCGATCTACTTCTTCCGCCGAGTTTCTCCACTCTTTGTGAAGGTGCTCTAAGTGGCACAGCGAAAGAGCTTGCGCGAGAAGGCGGCACCGCCACCAATCCTACTGACGGGGCTTGGCGTGCAGTACGACCTGCGACTCAGTAAGAAGCGCAAGTTGCGCGATACGGTGCTGCGTGACGGCCGACACTCCCAGAGCGGCAAATTCTGGGCACTGCGCGACGTTGATTTCCGTGTTGAGGCGGGTGAATCCGTCGCCGTGATTGGGCCCAACGGCGCAGGAAAGAGCACGATGCTGCAGGTGCTCGCTGGCATCCTTGAGCCCTCTGTCGGCAAGGTTGAAGTCCGCGGAAAGATCGCCACCCTGCTGCAGCTCGGCGCCGGCTTTGACCCGGAGCTAAATGCTCGCGAGAACACGCTTCTGGTTGGTGAGTTCCTCGGAGTTCCCCACAAGGAGATGGTGCGACGCGTTCCAGCGATCCTTGAGTTTGCTGGGCTCGGTGAGTTTGCCGATGCAGAGGTGCGAACCTACAGCTCGGGGATGCGCGCGCGGCTGGGCTTCAGTGTTGCAACCTCTGTTGAGCCAGATGTGCTGCTCCTTGATGAGGTCCTCTCAACCGGCGATGCCGCCTTCATTGAAAAATCACGAGGCCGAATCACCGAGCTGATGAAGCGAGCACGAGCGATAGTTTTCGTGACGCACGATCTCGATTCCGCGGCAACCTTCTGCTCGCGAGCCATTGAGCTTGAGGGGGGTCGAATTGTTGCTGATGGGCCTGCTAAGCGCGTGATTGCCGCCTATAAGAAGAAGATGTTGAAACGCTCCGCTACGGCGTTACGACCGGGTCCGGTAGTCCGCCGCGGTAATTGAGGATTACCAGGAGCGTCCTGACCGAATCGAGGTCAAGGGTCGGCTGAACATCCGCACTCTGTAGCACGGCAGAAGCCACGCTATTCACGGCAACCACTCGGCCGACTGAAAGCCCGCGCGGGAAGGCCGAACGCAGCGTGGGGCTCAACTCAATCCCTGAGGTGGTGATCTCTGCCCCAACAAGTACCTGCCGCTGTGCGTCGACATCATCAAAGGCGAGAGGGTTCGCGGCACGCCCGCGCACCTGCCCGATGGCGCCGGTTGAGGCGACCTCAGAGGTAACGGAGAACTCAGGGTCGGTGAGGAGGCGGACCTGGCAACTCTGATCGGAGACCTGCACAACTCGGCCCGCAAGTGAGGCGCCCGCGCCAATCACAACGTCGCCAACCTTGACGCCATCCGCACTACCAACATCAAGGATCACGTAGCGTCGATCAATCGCAAAGTCGCGCGCGACTACCTGGGCAGCAACCGTTGCAAACGAGGTTGTCGCGCGCAGGTCAAGGGTTGCCTGGAGCTCTGCGACCTCACGCTCAAGGCTCGCAATGCGAGCCGCCTCGGCGGCGAGTTGATCCCGCTCGTCGAGCAGCGCGGTGAGTCTCGCCTGCAAGCTGCGAATGTCGACAAAGAGATCGCGAACTGATGCGGCGCCTCTCCCGATCGCCGCCACAGGTTCGCTCACCGTGCGGACCACCTGCCCCGCAGCACCCTGTACGGCGAGTACCTGCTCGCTGCCAGAAATCAGGAAGAGGATCCCGTTGATGGCAAGTACGACGCCGATGGCGATAAGGCCAGCCTGCGGATTGCGCTCTCCACGATCGCGGGGGAGCATGGGTCCTTAGCGCAGTGGGCGCTGGTAGGTCTCAGGGACGAGCATCTTCTCGAGCGCCTCAACCTCTTCCAGAATGATGCCGGTGCCACGCACAACGCAGGTGAGCGGATCATCCGCAATACGAACTGGCATCTTTGTTTCGGCGGCGAGTCGCACATCCATTCCCAACAGGAGTGCACCACCACCTGCAAGAACGATCCCCTGGTCCATGATGTCGGCGACGAGCTCTGGTGGCGTCTCTTCAATGGTGTCACGCACGGCATTAATGATTTCGATGACGGACGGCTCAATGGCCTCGCGCACCTGCGGCGCCGCTACCTCTACCGCGCGAGGTAGGCCCGTGAGGAGATCGCGTCCGCGGAAGGTAATGCGCTGCGAGTCCCATTCGCCGGAGTGTGCCGAACCAACGGCCATCTTGATGTCTTCGGCGGTGCGCTCGCCGAGGAGGAGGTTGTACTGACGTCGAGCGTAGGCAACGATGTTCTCATCCATCTCATCGCCCGCAATGCGAATGCTGCGCGCGGTCACGATGCCGCCGAGGCTGGTGACGGCAACCTCCGTGGTACCACCACCAATGTCAACGATCATGCTTCCGTTTGGCTCACCCACAGCGAGGCCTGCACCGATCGCAGCGGCCATTGGCTCCTCAACGAGGCGGACCCAACGAGCACCAGCACGGATTGCAGCGTCGCGCACAGCACGCTTCTCAACTTCCGTCACACCAGATGGGATGCCAATGATCATGCGCGGACGGGCCGAGAGCCATCCGCCTTGGTGCACCTTTCGGACGTAGTAGCTAATCATCTGCTCGGTCACCGCAGCGTCGGAGATCACGCCATCGCGGAGCGGGCGAATCGCAACGATGTTGGCAGGGGTGCGGCCGAGCATGCGCTTCGCCTCAGCACCGATGGCGAGAACCTTGCGGGATTTCGCCTCAACCGCAACTACTGACGGCTCGCTGATCACGACTCCTTTGCCGGAGACGTGGACGAGCGTATTGGCCGTGCCAAGATCAATGCCGATATCGCGGGAGAAGAGGTTGTAGATTCGGTCAAGCATGGCGCGATGGTAGCACCCACCCCGCGGACCCCCACCCTCTCCCTAGGGCGCCTCGGCACCCCAGATCGACGGCTGCTTCGAACGAATGCTCACCCAGCGACCATGCCCAATGACGAGGTGGTCCAGGAACTCAATGTCGAGCAGGCGGGCGGCGGCGAGCAGTTCGCTCGTGAGCCGAAGGTCCTCGTCGGAGGGCTCAGGGTCGCCGCTTGGATGGTTGTGGACGGCGGCGAAGCCGACGCCATGCGCCTCAAGGACCGGCCGGAGCAGCTCGCCGATACGCACGCTCGTTCCCGTCGCGGTGCCCGTATAGACATGATGGAGATCGAGCAGCCCATTGCGACCGTCAACGATGGCGATGTGGAGCTGCTCCTGTGGCGACCGACCGAAGATCGGCTGAGCGATTGCAGCGAGGTCGGCCGGCGCCTGCACGCGAGTCCGTTCTGCGGGCCACCAGGCGGTGAGCTCATGTGCTGCGGTCACGGTCCGAACCACAAGGTCAGCGGTGTGGCTTGGCAGTCCAGCGCGCTGCAGTCGGTCGGTGACGTTGCCGTGGATGAGCCCCCCTGGCCCTTCAGCCAGGGTGACGATATCGCGTGCGGTGTGCGTTGCCCCACTGTGAGAGAGCAACGTGTCGAGCGCGCGAACAAATTGCTGATCACGATCGCGCTGCTCCGGGCTCGCATCGCCAGGTATGGCCGCTGCTAGGGCGAGACTCATCAAACCTCCACGGCGTAGAGCAAGCGGCCGAAGTTGGCACCTCCGGCAGAGCGGCGAGCCCGCCGTTTTCCCGCCACCCTACCGAAGGCGAGCGCATCTTCTCGCGCGTCGCGTATTAGTTGCGTATGGGGCTGGTCGCGCTACGCGAGGGCGGCAATCGCAACGATGGCAAGGTTGTACACCGCGTGCAGTGCGATTGTCGCAACGATTGAGCGGCGACGAATCCAGAGCCAGCCGAGAGCAATCCCGAGCGGGAGCCGCACAACGAATGCAACGGCGGCAAGGATCGCGCCGTCGCCTACTGAGGTGCCTCCGACAGTGAGGGTGTGTGCAAAAGCGAAGACGATCGCAGAGAAGAGGATCGCTCGGCGTGCAGACGATTGTCGTGCCCAGGCTTGCGCGATCACACCGCGATAGAGGAGCTCTTCACCGATCGGTGCGATGAGCCCGGCGGTCAGGGCGTTTGCGGCCAGGTCTACAACGCTCATTGCTGGTGGCAGCACAACTGGAGCGCTGAGGCCGGTGCCACTCATCACCAGCGTGGCAAAGAGGCCGGCGGCGGTAAGAATCGGGAGTGCAAGGGCAACGCCCCAGAAGAGATCGCCAACGAGGCCACCGCGTCGATCTGGCTGCGGCAGCGTGCTCGGCGATGAGGCAGGCGTGGCGAGGATGAGATCACGCCAGCGCACCGCACCGCTACCTACCACCACGAGCCCAATGATGAGCACTGTTGCGAGGTTTGATGCTGCCGCGAGGGCGAGTGTGCCGAGTGGCGTGGTGAGTGCAGCCGCGGCACCAACACTGGTGACGAGCGCAGCAACAAGAAGTTGTGCGAGCAGCGCCCACGGGATCGTTGTCCAGAACACCGCCAGCGGACCTGGGCCGCGCCAACCCGCAACGGGGGTGTCGACACGCCGCTGCAGGGCAGATGCGCCTGAAAGCGCAATCCCGCCAACACCAATCAAGACGAGGGCGAGCATTGCGAGGCCGACCCCGCCGCCTGCGAACCCCGCAACAAGGGCACTCGCGCCCAAGACGAAAGTCAGCAGGCCGATGACGTAGAGCGCTGGCGCTTCACGCCCCGCGAGTTGCAGCAACCCCGGGCGCGACTCCATGTTCATGCCGTCACCGTTATGGCGCGCTGTTCTCCGTGAGGGCTGAGAGTTCCTTCAGCACCGCTTGGAGCTCGCTGATGCGCACCCCATACGTTGCAAAGTCTCCCGCCTTCAGCGCCGTCTGCGCTTGTGCGAAGAGTGTCGATGCCTTCGAGACGAGTCCTGCGACATCGGTTGGATTCGTTCCGCCACCTGGATCAATCACGCCGCCACCAACGAGGAGGTTCAACGCTTCAGAGAGCGTGTCGCCCCATACAACCTTGGTTGAGGTTGCGGCAACGATCTTCTGGAACTCTGGGAACGAACTAGAAGTTGACTGCAGGTACACCGGCTGCAAGTAAACGACCGTTCCGCCGATCGGCGTCACGATCAGATTCCCGCGCGTGACGGTCGAACCCGATTGATCCCAGAGCGTTGTCTGCGCCGAGATGATTGGGTCCGCATCGATGCGGGCACCAACCTGGCTTGGACCGAACACCGAGGTGTCCTTCGGGAAGCGGTACGCCACGACCTGCCCATAGGCGTCGCCGTCATTGCGTGCTGCAATCCAGGCGATCATGTTCGGTCGGCTCGTTGGCACGAGCGGCTGAATCAGGGTGAACTCCGTGCCAGTTTCACCTGGCAGGCGCACACGAACGAAGTACGACTCCCCTGGGAGTGACTGCGATCCAGCTGCCGACTCCGGCACGGTCCACACGTCGTCCTGACGGTAGAAGGTCTGCGGATCGGTCACGTGGTACGTGGCGTAGACACGCGTCGTGATGTCGAAGCCACCCGCGCCGACCCGAAGGTGCGCACGCAGATCGGCCGGCATCGTGTCAAGCGGGCGAAGAAGGCCTGGGAAGACCTTCGACCACGCCTGAGCGATCGGATCCTTGGCATCGGCCAAATAGAGCGCGGTCTCGCCCGTGTAGAGGTCGACCGTCGCCTTCACGCTGTTGCGGATGTAGTTCACGTTGCTCCCCTCGGCCGCGTTGGCGTTCGGGAAGTGCGTGCTCGTGGTGTAACCATCAACGACGTAGCTCAGGCCGCCATCTTCGCGGATCACGAGATACGGATCGGCGTCCCAGGTGACGAATGGAGCCAGAGCCGAGATGCGCTCGCTCACCGTTCGACGCCAGAGCAGCTGGCTCTCGGCGGTGATCTGGTCGCTGATCAGCAGGTTCAGGTCGCCGAGTCGAGCGGCGAAGAGCAGGCGATCAAAGAAGGTGTTCAGCGAGATGCCAGAGGTGCCGCTCCACTTCGTGGTTGCGTCCCCTGAGCCACCCGACCCGGTGGCATCTTCGCCGACGGGATAGTCAAACTCTTCGGTCTTGGCCCCCACGATCACCCAGTCATCATCGAGTTCGCCGAAGTAGATGCGTGGCTCGGTCACCACCGGAGCCCCACCACTGGAGACTGGTGGAATGTCACGAATGATCAGCTGCGGGAGTCCGCCGCTCGCCACACCGGCGACAGGGACCATAGCGACGCCGATACCGTGGGTAAAGGCGATACGTCGATTCACCCAGGTGGCTGACTGAAGAGCGCGCTGCGGGTTCAACTCTCGTGCTGAGAGCATCACCAGTCGCTGCTTCCCATCAATCATGTAGCGATCAACGTCGACGTCGGAGAAGTTGTAGTACTGACGCACCGTCTGGAGCTGATCAAGCGTCTGCTGCAGCGGACGGTAATCCCAGAGGCGTGCATCCGCGAACGACTCAGCGTTGTCAGCAATCGCTGCAGTCGTGAGCTCGGCAGCACCGTCGTATTGGCGTTCAGTCCAACCGTCGAGACCGAATGCCAACCTCGTCATGCGAATGTTGTTGGCGATGTACGGCTCTTCGAGCGCGTACTCGTTCGGGGTCACCTGGAAGCGCTGAACAAACTCTGGGTAGAGCCCAGTCAGCACTGCCGAGGCACCGAACCAGACGGTCACGGTCAGGACGAGTGGCCAGGTAGAACGCGTTACAGCGGCGCCCACTAAGAAGGCTGCAGCGAGTGCGGCGATCACAGTAAGGGCATCAAGCCCCGGGATGCGCGCTGTTGCGTCGGTGTACGAGACGCCCGTCGCAACACCGTTCTGTGAGTAGACGAGATCGAGCTTGTCGAGCTGATACCCGTAAGCGGTGACCAGCAGAATTGCGCCAACGAGGAGCGCGAGGTGGAGGCGTGGCAGGGTGCCAACGCCGCCGAGGCCACGGGCGCCGATCGCCGGCAGGTAGCGAAGTGCGGCAATGACCGTAGCGCCGCCGAGCAGCAGGATGCCAAGACCCTGCGCAAGGCGAAGGACAGGGAGGCTGAAGAGATAGAACGAGATGTCGCGGCCAAAGATTGGATCAACGGCCGAGCCGTCAGCGGCGTACGGCACCGCGTTCTGCCAGAGGGCAATCTGCTCCCAATTGGCGGCAACTTGTGCGCCAATGAGTAGGGCGACAACGACTGCACCAATCCGTAGTGCGCCGTTGCCGATGGTGGCGCCAGCACTTCGTACGGCGCCATCGCCATCCGCGCCAAGGAGTCCGCGGAGCGCATCGACGATCCCGTCGGCCTGCAGATTGCCGCGGTCATCCATGAGGGGGGCTCGTGGTTCGCGCGACGTGTCTGCCCCAGAATCTGTGCCGCTCGGCGTGCCACCAAGGCGTCGGGCGATGAGGCCTGCCACAAGAAGGCTCACCATGAGCAGCGCGAGTGCGGCAAGTGTTCCGGCAACGAAGAGTCCACCCTGCAGCTGCAGTCGCTGCCAGTAGAGGGCGCCTGCGCCGAGCGATTCAAACCAACGCGCGTCGGTCAGGAGCGCAATGATCGGCCCGCCAACCAAAACGAGCACAAGAAGAATCGGCAGGAAGAGGGTGCGGAATCCGAGCTTGAAGGTTGGTCGTGGTCCGCTCGGTGCGCCGCCACCGGGGCGACGTGCGCGGGTGCGCGTTGGCGGGGCGTCGGAGTCGGGCTCAGATTCAGAGGCCTCAGTGGGCTGAGGGGCACCGTTAGTGCGGCGTCGCTCGAGCTCTTCAAGGAAATCCTTAAACGGATCACTCATGATCGATCCCCCTCCAGCTGCGGTGCGTCAGGGTCGGTGCGCGACCTCGATCGCACGGGTGAAGGCGTCAAGTGCCGCTTCGGCAACCTTCGCCTCTGTCATCGTAGCGATTCGCATCGGATCCCACTTTGCAGCCACTTGGAGCACTAGGGGGCGGCGCCATGGCTCGTTCACATCGGCCAGATCGCCGAGAAGGCGCAACTTGAGGCAGGAGCGGCCCTCCTCTACGGCAAGGAGGTCTCCAAGACCGTTCGTCATCAGTTCACCCAGTCGCTGGAGTGGCGGTGTTGGCGGGGGGCCGGCGATCGGTGCGACCTCGCGGCAGCTCACGACACCAGCTTCGTCCTCCGCCCACATCATGCCGATCCACCAGCCGTCGGGCATGGTTGTTGGCGTGCTCATCCCCGTATGCACCGCAGCCTCGGGTCGCCCTTCGAGAAGGATCGGCTTCACCTTCAGGTAGCTCGCCCCCGGTGAGGGGAGGCGCTCAGGGCTGTTGGTCACTCCCACTCAATCGTGGCGGGTGGCTTAGAGGTGACGTCGTACACGACACGCGTCACGCCAGGCACCTCATTGACGATGCGCGCAGAGATCCGCTCAATCAGGTCGTATGGGAGCCGCGCCCAATCCGCGGTCATTCCGTCTTCACTGGTCACTGCACGCATCGCGAGCACATTGCCGTAGGTGCGTCCGTCGCCCATCACGCCAACCGAGCGCATTGGTGTGAGCACAGCGAATGACTGCCAGATGCTGCGATAGAGCCCGGCCTTCTTGATCTCGTCGACCACAATCCAATCCGCCTCACGCAGCGTGTCGAGTCGCTCCTTCGTCACGTCACCGAGAATGCGGATCGCAAGTCCAGGGCCAGGGAACGGTTGTCGCAGCACCACAGACTCGGGGAGGCCGAGCTCTAGGCCAACCGCACGGACTTCATCCTTGAAGAGCGCACGCAACGGCTCAACGAGTTCGAACTTCAAGTCGTCGGGGAGGCCACCAACGTTATGGTGCGTCTTAATCTTCTGCGCAGCCTTCGTCTCTTTTGAGGTTGACTCAATCACGTCTGGGTAGAGGGTGCCCTGTGCCAAGAACTTGAAGTCACCAAGCTTCGTCGACTCCTCTTCAAAGACGCGAATGAATTCGCGACCGATGATCTTGCGCTTCTCCTCTGGATCTTCGACACCGCTCAGTGCGCCCAAGAATCGCTCCTCCGCATCAACCATGTGAATGGTCATGCCGAGCGTGTTGGCAAACACCTCGCGAAGGAGATCCGACTCGCGCTTTCGCATCAGACCGTGATCAACGTAAACGCAGACGAGTCGATCGCCGATCGCGCGGTGAATGAGTGCCGCTGCGACGGCGGAGTCAACCCCGCCCGAGAGGGCGCAGAGAACGCGATCGGTTGGGCCTACCTGTGCGGCGATGGCGGCGATGGCATCTTCGGCGACGCGCCCAGGGGTCCAGTTGGCCGGGGCCTTGGCAATGTCGTACACGAAGTTGCGCAGCAGTCGCTTCCCGCCAGGGGTGTGCACCACCTCGGGGTGGAACTGAATCCCCCACAAGTTGCGGGTTGCGTCGGCGAGTGCGGCGAACGGGGTGGAGTCGGTGTCGGCGATGGAGGCGAAACCAGGGGGTGCCTTCGTGATGGAGTCGCCGTGGCTCATCCAGACACGGGCGCTCCCGCCGTCGCCCGCGACGCCAGCAAGTAGCGGATTGGATTGGTCGCCGATGCGGATGTCGGCCGGACCATATTCACGATGTGCTGAAGGGCCGACCTCGCCGCCGAGCTGCTGGGCCATCAACTGCACGCCGTAGCAGATGCCCAAGATCGGCAGGCCACTCGACCAGAGTGCTGGGTCTGGCTTCGGGCCGTCGGCGTCGTACACAGAGCTCGGGCTGCCGCTCAAAATGATGCCGGCGGGTTTGCGCGCCACGATCTCGCTCAACGGGGTATCGAAGGCGATCAGTTCGGAGTGCACATTCAGCTCTCGCACACGACGCGCAATGAGCTGCGCAAACTGACTCCCGAAATCGAGAACGAGGATGCCGCCCTGCGTTGGGGTCACGGCGCCGTTAGCGCCCACGCTGCCAACTCTTCCCTTCGGTCGCTGCGGCCGGGGCGTAGATCACCTCAACGTTGCGGAAGCCGCGCACGTTCTGCACTCCGAGGGCAGCGGCGGACTGGCGCACTGCACCAGCGAGATTCTCGCTGCCATCAGTGACGTGCGATGGCCCGTGCAGGATCTGCTTCATGCTCCCGACCGTGCCAACGTTGATTCGTGTGCCGCGTGGGAGTGTTGGTGACGGCGCCGCCATTCCCCAGTTGAATCCACCACCAGGGGCCTCACTGCCACGAGCGAGCGGCGAGCCGATCATTACGGCGTCGGCACCAACGGCGAGCGCCTTGGCGATCTCACCACCCTTGCGAATGCCGCCGTCCGCTACTACAGGCACATAGCGACCAGTGGCGGCGAAGAAGGCGTCGCGCGCGGCGGCAACGTCACTGACGGCGGTCACCTGCGGCACGCCGATTCCAAGAACTTCACGCGTGGTGCAGGCATTTCCTGGTCCCACGCCAACGAAGACGGCGGCGGCACCTTGCTCCATGAGCGCATAGGCGGCCTCGGCATTCGTGGTGTTGCCGATCGCCACCGGCATGCCGGCGCGCTTCACAAACTCTGAGAGCTCAAGCGGTGCGTAGCCCGAGGCGATGTGTCGCGCCGATGAGACCTGGCTCTGAATAAGGAGCAGATCGACATCCGCGCCAATGAGTGCGTCGGCATACTTGCCGACCGCTTGCGGTGTGGCAGCGATTGCTACGGGTGCACCAACGGCGCGCATCTCAGCGATGCGACGGGCAATCAGCTCTGGGTGAATCGGCGCGGCGTAGAGTTCCGCAAAGGTGGCCTGCACCTTGTCGGCTGTTGCCGAAATGATCGTGGCGTACTGCGCGGCGGGATCTTCATAGCGGAACCAGAGCCCCTCAAGATTGATGAAGGCGAGTGAACCGAGCCCGCGAAGAACTCCTGCCGTTGTGGGCGAGACCACCGCATCCATCGCCGAAGCGATGATCGGTTCGGTGAGTGGGATGCCGCAAAACTCTTGCGTGAGGTCAACGTCGGCGGGATCAATGGTGTCGGTGCCAGGGGCCAGCGAGATGTCGTCGAACCCGAATGCGGGTCGCAGGGTGTCGATCTTGGAGATGAAAGGGCCACTCATTGACGGAGTGTAGCGAGGCCAACGGCAGAGGCGATTTCATCCGCGAGCTCGCCCTTCGGGCGGCGGGCATCGAAGGTGCGCCAGCGTGCAGGCTCCGCAGCGGCCAACGCGCGGAAGCCCTCGGCGACACGTGTGTGGAAGGCGGCATCAAACCCCTCTTCAAAGCGCGTGCGGCCGTCGCCCGACTTACGGGCGAGCCCCTCCTCTGCGGGAAGGTCCAAGAGAACGGTCAGGTCCGGCGTTAGCCCTGCCGTGGCGAAGCTGATCACCGCACGTAGTTCGTCGAGTGGGAGTCCGCTGCCGTACCCCTGATACGCAAGTGTGGAGTCGGCGAAGCGATCGGCGATGACGGTGGTACCACGCGCCAGTGCGGGGCGGATCACTTCAGCGACAAGCTGCGAACGCGAGGCATTAAAGAGGAGTGCGTCAGCGCGTGGGTTGATCTCCACACTGCCACCCTCACCGAGAAGGAGTGCGCGAATGCGCTCCCCCGCCGGTGTGCCTCCTGGTTCGCGTACGGTCAGCACTTCACGACCTGCAGCACGAAGCCGCTCGGCCAGGAGGGCGATTTGGGTGGACTTCCCTGATCCGTCTGGTCCTTCGAAGGTGATGAACATCGCGGGCTAGCGACGACGACGAGGGGTGCTCGAAGAGCGACCCTGAGGTTCAAGTCGAACGCGTCGATGTGGATCGCGGCCACGCGAACTGCTGGTGACGCCGGCATCGCCAGCGAGCTGATGCTGCAGTCGACGGATGTAGGCGTTTTGTGGCGCAAGCTCAACAGGGTGCTGGGTGCGCCCCACCTCTTCGATCCCCGCCTTCGCCTCACGCATGGCGATCTCGCGTGGGTCGTGTGGCAACTGATAGATGTCCAGGAGTGCGCGCTCCATCTGCTCGGAGGCGTTGCTCTTGAGCACATGCACCGGTACGCCGCGCCGCTCAGCGTCAACAATCGGCGTGCCACGCTGCTTAAATTCATTGCGGATCGTCACCACGGCGTCGGCCTCATCAGCGGAGCGCGCGGTGGTTGCTGGAAGTCCGAGTTCACGAATCGCCGCCTCAAGCTTCTTGCGTGAGATGCCGTGCGCGAGCACTCGTAGTTGCGGGAGCTGGCTGACTTCGCGATCAACATCATCGGCGTCTGGTGCCTCATCCCACTCCGCTGGGACGAGCGCACCGTCGACCGTTCGGCCAATCAGTTCGCGGTCCATCTCGGCGATGGTGGATGCCATTGATTCGTGACTCCAGCCGCGCTCTGGCCTCCAGCTGCCACCACCAACAGGGTCGCCCTCAAATGCGCGAATCACTGGCGTAGCCGTGCCGCCCGGAATGGTCTCAACGTGTCGCGCCTGTTCGCGATTGCGTCGCCAGCCGCCACGCCCCTCATCACCACGATCACCCCGCTCACTTCGTCGACCGCGGCGATCGTCGCCTGGCGTCAGCCCACCGAATCGGCGTGACTCACCCTGCGCTGTCTGTCCAGGGCGAATGCGCGCATGTGATCGGCGGACGCCGCCCTCATCGCGCCAGCGCTCCTCAGGAGCCACAGCGTCACCGCGCAAGAGCGCGTCAACGGTGCCCGCGACATCTTCGTGGACCAAGATGTGGTCGCGATCAATGATCTCCACGATCACATCAAAGGTTGGCGGCGCCTTGCGCTCCAACACGCTCTTTTGCGTTCGACGTCGTCGCGCCTCGTCGTCACCGAGGGTGACGCTCTGAATACCACCGATCAGGTCGGTGAGTGTTGGGTTCAACATCAGGTTGTCGAGGCTATTGCCGTGGGCGGTGCCGATCAGCTGCACACCGCGCTCGGCGATCGTTCGTGCGGCGATCGCCTCTGCTTCGGTGCCGATCTCGTCGATCACGATCACCTCGGGCATGTGGTTCTCAACCGCCTCGATCATGACGAGGTGCTGTCGCTCTGGTGCACTCACCTGCATGCGGCGTGCCTTGCCAATCGCCGGATGCGGAATGTCGCCGTCGCCAGCGATCTCGTTGGAGGTATCAACCACCACCACGCGCTTGCTGAACTCTGAGGCGAGAACGCGCGCAGCCTCGCGGAGCATGGTGGTCTTACCAACGCCTGGGCGCCCCATGATCAGAATCGAGCGGCCGGCCTCAATGTGGTCGCGCAGGATCTCAATCGTTCCGAAGACTGAACGGCCAACACGGCAGGTGAGGCCTACGACTCGATCCGATCGATTGCGAATTGCAGAGATGCGGTGGAGTGTGCGCTCAATGCCTGCGCGATTATCCCCACCAAAATTGCCGATGCGCGAGATGACCCAGTTCAAGTCTTCGTCGGTCACCTCGCGGTCGAGCAGCGTCACATCGCCCGAAGTAAGACGTGCCTCAGGGCGACGACCTCGGTCCATGACGATCTCGAGGAGGCCGTCGCGCCCTGCGGCGAGCTCTTCGCGGGTCGCGAGGTCTCGGATCGCAGCAACGATCTCGCCCGGGAGACAGGCGAGCAGCAGGTCGAGATTGTCGACAATCGCCTCGTCTTGAATCGCCGCGCGGATTGGTTCTTCGTTGGGGTCGCGAGCAACGCTCATGGGCGAATCCTAGCGTGCGCCTGCGCGGTCGGCGCGGCGTGCGCGCCTGCCGCTCAGCCGAGGGCGGCGGTCGCCTCGGCTACCAGCCAGCGGTGCACCCCCGTCTCACCGGTGATCTCAGGATGGAAGGCGATGCCGAGGATTCGACCCTGGCCCGCGGCCACGATCCGGCCGTCCTCAAGTGTGGCAACGGCGCGAGCCGACGGGCCAACGTTCACGATCTCCGGGGCACGAATGAAGACGGCTTGGATGGTGCGTGATCGCCCCTCCTTGCCGAAGCCCTCCATCACAAGGCTGGTTTCGAATGATTCGAGCTGGCGCCCGAACGCATTGCGCCGCACCTCAATGTCGAGCAACGAGAGGACAGGCTCGTCACCATCCGCAATCTTCGTCGCAAGGAGGATCGCCCCCGCGCAGGTGCCGAGGATTGGCGCGCCACGCTTTGCCAACGCCTTGATCGGCTTCACCAGATCCCAGCGGTGCAGCAGCTTGCGCATCGCCGTGCTCTCACCACCGGGAAGAATTAGGCCATCGACGCCATTGAGATCTGCAGGGAGTCGCACTTCGCGCCCCTCAACGCCAAGGGACTCGAGCATGCGGATGTGTTCAGCGAAGTCGCCCTGCACTGCGAGGACGCCGATGATCGGCGTGGTGTGGCGCTTCGCCACGGGGTTACCAGCCGCGCTTGGAGAGGCGTTCGCCCTCGGGGATGGTGCGCATCTCAATCCCCTTCATCGCTTCACCAAGGCCCGCCGAAACTTCGGCAAGGATGGAGGCGTTCTTCCAATGCGTCGTTGCCTGAACAATGGCGACAGCTGTCTTAGCTGGGTTCTTCGCCTTGAAGATGCCAGAGCCAACGAAGACGCCATCGGCGCCGAGCCACATTGAGAGTGCCGCGTCGGCCGGTGTGGCGATGCCGCCCGCAACAAAGTTCACGACAGGGAGTCGACCCGCCTTCACGGTGAGCTTTACAAGCTCATATGGAACGCGCATCTCTTTAGCGGCGGCGCGTAGGCGCTTCTCGCTCTGCCCCTTGAGTGCGGCAATCTCTTCAGAGACGGTTCGAATGTGGCGCACCGCCTCAACGATGTTCCCGGTTCCGGCCTCACCTTTGGTGCGCATCATTGCGGCACCCTCGTTGATTCGTCGAAGCGCCTCACCGAGGTCCTTGCAGCCGCAGACGAACGGCACCTTGAAGTCGTGCTTGTTGATATGGAAGCGATCGTCGGCGGGGGTGAGTACTTCGGACTCGTCGATGTAATCAACATCAAGTGCCTCGAGGATGCGCGCCTCGCTCTCGTGACCGATGCGTGCCTTCGCCATGACAGGGATCGACACAGCGGCCTGGATCCCCTTGATCATGTCGGGGTCGCTCATGCGGGCCACGCCACCGTCGCGACGAATGTCAGAAGGGACGCGCTCCAGTGCCATCACGGCAACGGCGCCAGCCTCTTGGGCGATCTTCGCCTCAGCTGGGGTGACGACGTCCATGATCACGCCGCCCTTCAGCATTTGGGCGAGGCCGCTCTTCGTGGCCCAGGTCGACGTCTTGGCGCGCTTTGGTGCTGGCATGCCCGTATTCTCGCACATTGCTCCCACCCCCCAAGGCTAAACGGCGGCGCAATAGGCGCAGCCCCCCTGCTACGATCGCGCTCATATGAACAGCGAAGTTCTCGTCCTGAATCAAGACTACGAACCGCTTAACGTCGCCTCCCTGCCACGCGCCTTCCGACTGGTACTGGGCGGCAAGGCCGAGATCCTCGCTGAGGGCGACCCGATCCGCAGCGCATCGCGTAGCTGGACCGCCCCATCTGTGGTGCGCCTGCGCCATCGCGTGCGCCGGCCACGACCGCGCGCCAAGTTGAGCCG
>Ga0222712_10001952_pt1 | contig 24516 bp, 19 predicted proteins | sample C33_657DmetaG_FD_165043 | JGI IMG/M metagenome (GOLD analysis project Ga0222712, IMG submission 165043) | Estuarine water microbial communities from San Francisco Bay, California, United States - C33_657D | ecosystem: Environmental > Aquatic > Marine > Unclassified | place: USA: California... | reverse complement strand
TATGGGTATTCCTTTAATGGAATTTCTAATTGTAAAAATTGTGATGTTGATAGAAAAACCATGGTTGTTCCTCATCCTGTAGAAGACCAAGGAGTTGCGTGTGTAAATTGTGGAAATCCTGTTTTGGGAATACCTTCCGCAGTATCGGAATCAAAAGATATGAAATTACTAAAAGAATACAATCCAATGAAAGCGGTATTCCATTTTACACCGCAAAATTCAAAAGAAATCACGGCTTATTCAGATGTTTCAATAGAAAATGCCATTTCAACTTTGGAAAATGTTAAAAAATACATAAAAATTCCAGAGTTGGATAAAATGATAAAGTGCCTCACAGAAATACAATCTTATGGTGATGCCTATGAATCAATGTCGTTTTTGCAAATGCAAAACCTGAAAGAAGCAATTCGAAGTTTTTTGGATGAAGTTTACAGTTCAGGAAATTATTTTCCAGGAAAAAGCGAACTCGAAGAAGTTCATACAATGATCGAAGTCATGATGGAACTTGCCATCAATCAGGACATGGAAAAAATTGATAGCCTTAAAAAAGAAATGGGTTCTGGAAGCCAGCTTCCCATGGCTGCCGAAGGTCTTCAAAGACAACTAAAAGAAAATTTTGGTTCTTCTATTTTTATTAACTTTTCTGACTCTAAAGATAGAAAAATGGCAGAAGAATTCATGGGCACTTCAATACCTGATTTTCTTGAACTTTTAAAAAGGACTGGAGATAGACTATCAAACAAAGATGTAAAAATATTAAAAAAATTGTATGATAAAATTGAAAATGGTGATAAATTTACAGAAAGAGAATTGAGGTCGTATTATGTAGCGATGCTTAATCTCGAAGAATATGAAAAACCTGAAAAACCTGAAGAATCTAGTGATTTAAATCTTTTAGAAGACATAGAACGTATTATGTTTTGCATAATTGATATGGCTGACGAACTTTCAAGAACAAATTCAGATGCTATAGAATCCGAAGATGAAGAAAGACATATTGATTTTTCAGATATTAATAAAATTAAAGAAATTGAAAAAAGATTAAATGTTTCTATTGAAGAAATTATATCTCTTCTTAAAGAAGTTAATGTTGATTTTACCTTAGAGTTAGCAAGTAGAATTTCTTCTGGAGATGTTATTTATAAAAAAGAGTTAAGAAGTTACCAGATTGGAATAAGAATACATTCCAACATGAATAATCACCGTTTTGATAAAATCAAAGATATTGTAGATAAACTTGCAGAAGATTTTTCATACAAAGATTTTTCTTTTACGGCCGAAGGTCTTCAAAGACAACTCAAAGAATCTGTAAATTTTTCTGATCCAGAAGACATCAACAAAATCCAACAAGCTATTGGTGGACCGATGTCTGATCTTATTGGCCTTTTGAGAATTGTAAATAATGAAACAACGCGCGAAATTGATGAACGTATTGTTTCAGGTGATGTTTTTTCAAAAGATGATTTTATTAGATATTACGAAATTCTTGAAAATCAACTTAGCTCTGCCGGATTTGCAGATCCATCTACGAACGAACTTCTTGGAAAAGAGTATTATGAAAAACTGTCTGAGCTTGTTGATTACTTGCAAGAACTTGTCATGATTTCGGCCGAGGACGAACCCGAAGAAATGCCTGAAAGTAAAGAATTTCAAGAAGAAGTGAGTGTGGAGCATACTATGAAAGAATCAAAAACAGTAAAAATAAAAGAAAATTCGCTTAAGAAAATGATAACAGCGTTTGCAAAACAAGCTCTGAAAGAATCTCCTGAAGACTTTTTGCAAGGTCAAGAATTTGAGGAAGAAGCACCTCGTTCAATGGAGATTCCGCCTGAAGAAATTGTACCAGCGCCTGAAGGTGTTGAAGGCGCCCTTCAAACAGCGATCGACTCATTGTACAGTTGTTATTCCAATCTGTCTACAGAAGATATGATGAAGATCAATGATGCAATTGAAATGCTAGAAGACATCAAGGAAAGATCAAGAGTCTAAAATAATTTAGATAGTTGAAAAGAAAAGAGTGGTTAAAAAGCCGCTCTTTTTAATTTATTGAGCCTTTCCTCTGTGTTCTATCATGTGACACGAAAAACACAAAACTATTCCTGAAATTTTCTCATCAATGTGAATACGAACAACTTCTTGAACAATTTTGTTTTTATGTTCATAGTTTTCTTCGTCAAAATATTGAATATTCAAATTTTGAATTGCTTGTTGAATAATTTCAGAAAATCTTTTTTCATTATGATGTACAGTAATGTTTTCTTCACTTTTGCATTTTTCACATTTTCCGTTTGCTCTTGAAAAATGTGGTTTTTTCCAAATGGCATTAATATTTGAACGCGATAATTCATTAAGAGAACTTTTGCCTCCTTTCCATTGACCATGGTTTTCGCCGCTAGGATCATATCCTGATTCTCTGCAAATCTTCATGTTTTCTTGCTTGATAGATTTAGAAAGCTCGGGATTTGCATCTCTCCAGGCTTTATTTTTAACCTGGAGAGCAGCTACTCGTTCATCTGTATCTGCGCTTTTGCCAGCCATCCAGCCTTTCAATTCGCCAGATTCATACAATTTTTTCTGAGTTTCGTGTGCCTTTTTTGTTCCTTCTTCTGTTCTAATTTGAATATCTCTAATTTTATGTCCAACTTTATATTCTCCAAAATGTAATGTACTTTGGAGTTTTGTATGACTACCGCATCCGCATTTACAAACGGGCCAACCACCATAGATGATTAAAGCATATGCATTATTTTTGTCTAAATTGTGTTCTTCGCGACAATGTGCATACCATTCCTTGAAAACTTCGTTGAAGGAAATTTTAATATCTTTTTCTTTACAAAGTGGACATTCGAATATTCCATTAACTTCTCTTAAGCGAGTATTGGTTGGAACAGAAGGAATGTTTACTTTTGGATCTGATGTAATTTTTTCATGATTTTTTGATTTTAGTTTTTCTTTGATAGTCATCTTACTTCTAAACATACCGATATTTGAAGAGATGTAAAGAAAAAAGACAGCCAAAAAGGCTGTCTTTTCTAATTTTGTGCGTCAAAAAAATCATGACGCAACGCGTCTAAAACTGCAAAATCCAACGATCTGCGCGGATTGTCATGGAAATTTCCATCAAGTCGGCGCCTTCGTAGGTCAATTCGCCAAAGTTGACATCGGTCAAAAATGCGCCTTTTCCATCCCAAAGAGAGATAACTGTTCCAATTGGATCTACCAATTTGATTTGAATATCTCTCTTGTAGAAGTCTGCATAACCCCCACGACCGCTCACTGATTCGTGGTGAAGACGTACCCATTCCATAACTTGCTGGGAGCCTGATGGGGCAATTGGATCATGAAGTGTTACAGCAAGTGTATCAAATTCATGCTTTCCAACCAAATAACGAATATCATTCATATAGTGGATTGGAACTTCGCCAAGTTTAAGACTTGGAACTTTTGCGGTTTTGACAAGATATGCGTCAATACCTTCGATCGCAAATAAGAACCTATTTTTTCTTTTAGGCTCGAATTTGGTTGGTAACATTGATTGGACGTTTAGAATTTCACTCATGGTATTTTTTCCTTATAGGATCAACAATATGTATACACATGAATGAAAAATTTTTATTTTTTTTAGAGAATGCAAAAAAAGTTCATAAAGAAAAATACGAATATGTCAAAGAAACTTTTGTTGGCCTTTCTAAACCTATAAAAATTTACTGCAAAGAGCACAATTTAATTTTTGAACAAAGGGCAAATGCTCATTTATCTGGCCAAAAATGTGCAAAATGTTCAAATGAAGAAAAATCAAAAAGAATGAAGCGAATTTTCAAAAAAAATGAAATAGAAGAAGTTTTTAAAATTGAAATTCTAAGTTCTTTCGAAGAAATGAGTCTTGATGAAACTATTTCTTTTTATTGCAAGGAATGTTTTAAGTATCAAAAATCTAATTTAATAAGTTGGAGAGATCATGGAAAAAAATGTTCTGGCTGTTCTCAAATAAAAAAGTCTGATTTTGAAGAATTTGTAAAAAATGTAAATTTTGTACATGGTTCTGATTTTGATCTTTCTGGATATGTTTTTGTGGGAATGTCTCAAAAATATCCATCTGTAGCAATTTGCAGAAACTGCCTTTATCGTTGGAATGTCAGGCCAAAAAAACTAATAACATCAACATGTCCACTTTGTAATAAAAGAAAAAAAATCTCATCTGCCGAAAAGGCTTGGATGAGATTTTGTGGCGTTGAAGAGAAAAATATGAAATGTTATGTTGAAAAAAAACTAGTGGATGCATTTCAAGATGGTTGTGTTTATTTTTTTGATGATCCATATTGGAATGGTTACATCAGAACATCACCTTTTAAAATAAACAAACAAAAAGACAAAATGATGTTTGAATTAAGGCAAAAAACATATGAAAGAAATAAGTTTTTTACTGACCTTGGATATAAAGTGAAATGTATTTGGTCAAAAGATTGGAAAGATATGTATGACATTGGGCTTTCTATAAAAAAAAATGAAAAACTCATAACAAAAAAAGATTGCTATGAGAAATTGGGCATTTGTTTTTCGGGTTATAGTGAAGAAAAAAGGCTTGGAATAGATCTTATAAAATCAGAAAATTCATACTTAAATGCGACTAGAAAAATAGTCGTATGCAATTTATTGAATATATCCTATCATTATTTTACTCCAAAGGAAATTCAACTCATCGACAAAAAAGAGTTGAATAAAAAAATAACAAAGTTACTACAATAGAGAATAGTATGTCAGAACAAAGAGACGGAAATAACATTTTTACACGTGCAAATGCAGATTCTGTTGCGCAAGACGTAAACAGATCAATGCCACAAAATCACCAAATGGGACAAAACGTAATGACTCGTCAAGATGCATTTACGGAACAATATGGTGTAGAAATTCCAATCGAAAGCGTGACACTTCCATCTAAAGGATTGGTTTATGGAGGTTCTTTGCGAGGAAGAGAGTCTTTGAATATTCGCGCCATGACAATACGAGAAGAAGATATTTTGACTTCGACTGCTCTCATGAAAAATGGGACAATGGTGACTCAACTTGTTCGTTCTTGTTTGGTTGATAAAACTATAGATGTAAATAGCTTAATTTCAGCCGATTTAAATGCCATCATGATGGCATGCAGAATTACAGGATATGGTACAGAATATGAGGTTTCTGTCAAATGCCCTTCTTGTGAAGAGCAAGTTGATTATGAATTTGATCTAGGTCAAATTGGTCTTAAGTATCTTGAAGTACAGCCAGTTGTTGAGTATACCAACGTATTTTCTTTTACGCTTCCGCGTTCAAAAAAGGTTGTTGAATTTAAACTAATGACAGCATTGGATGAATTGAATTATTCAAAATTGTCAGAAAGCAGAAGAAAGCTTGCTCTTAAAACAAATAGCCTTGGTGAGACAAATGTTTCTGACATTTTGAAGGCAATGATTGTTAGTGTCGATGGAAAAACTGAAGCAAAATACATTTATCCATTTGTTGACAATATGCCTTCTTATGATGCTCAAAAGTTGAGAAATTATATCAAAGAAATGTCTCCTGGAATCGAAATGAGTCAAGATTTCCAATGCAAAAATTGTGGTCATGCTGCGGAGCTGGAGGTTCCGATGACTGCCAAATTTCTCTACCCAAATCTCAAGTGATATTTTTGGTATTCGTCCATCTGACAGAGAGGCTCTAATTTTAGAGCCGTCCTATATTCTTCAAAGGCATATGGGAATGAGCTATTCAGATTTCATGAGTCTACCAGTGCCATATAAAAAATGGTATTTAGAAAGAATCGAAAGAGAATATAGAGAATCAAATAATTCGCAAGGAGTAGTCCCAAACAATCCCGTAAGTCAAGAAGCGGCATTAAAATTTGGAAGAACTTTTGGTAATTTTGGATAATAAAAAACGCCATTTAATGTGGCGTTTTTTTGTTTTGCATATTTAAGTTAGGAATCATATGGGAAATACCAACAGAGTTTTTAAAACATATATTGCTGAAGCTTTATTTAATGGAGTTTTGCCATGCGCTTTCAGAGGTTCTTTGGAACAAGTAGAAGCTTTAACAGAAGCTCTTTATCATACAAGAGAATTTCATAATACCTTGGCTTCAACAGAAGATCTTGAAAAGATACACGATGCTTTGAAAATGAAAAGAGCCAGTGCTGCAAAATTTAAAAGAATTTTTGCAATGGAATGGCCGGCCTGAGGTTTTTTAAATGGCTTCAAACGAAAAAGAAACATTAAGCTTATACCAACAAATACAACAAATTGCTCAAGAAACTCTAAGTATTAGAGAAAAAGAATCAGAAGAACTTCTTAAGCAAGGTAAAATTCTAAAGCAAGCTCAAACTCTTTCAACAAAAGAGCTTGATAAGCAAACTGAAAGTACAGATAAATTTTCTAATTCTTTGAGAAATGCAGCAAAAGAAGCTGTTGATCTTGAAGAAAAAACAAACAGTTCTTTGGTGGGCGTCAGTGCAGCAATGAACAAGCTTGGAAAAGCAAGTTCTTATGCCGCTGGAACAGTCACAAGATTCAAAGGAATTTTGGGGGGATTTTCTGGAATTGTTAAAGGAACAGCCGGATTCTTGGGACAGGTTGTTAGTAGCATTTTCAATGTTTCGAAAGCCATTTTTGCAATACCCATAAAATTATTTACAAGCCTTTTCAGAATAGCAAATAGTGGCGGAGACAATTCTTTTCTTGAAGCTCTTGAAAGAGTAAGAGAAGCATTTGGTAGCTTCAAAGAGGGTGTCTCTAGAGACGTAGTGCAGGGTTTTAGAATTGCAAATCAGGGCATAAAGGCTGCTGGTTTGAATATGTATAGCCAATTCCAAAATGCGGCAGCCGCATTGGATTATTTCAATAAATTAGCTCAAGATTTTGGTTCTCAAATTTCACAATTTCAATCCGAGCTAAGAACCTCTGCAGGTCAATTGTATGTTCTTAAAGAAGGTTTGGGAGTTACAGGAGAACAGTTTAAGAGCTTCGCAAATGCTGCAACAATATCAGGAACAAGCTTACAACAACAAGGACTTGATGCTGGAAATCTAGCTATTCAACTTGGAAAGTCTTTTGATATTCCTTCCAAGCTTCTTGGGCGAGATATGGGCGAAATGATGAAGAATGTTGCCACGTTTGGCAGCCTTACAAAATCAACCATGATCACTGCTGCAGTGTATACACGCAAGCTTGGTCTTGAAGTGAAATCACTCCAGGGACTCATTTCGAAGTTTGATACTTTCGAAGATGCTGCAGAATCTGCCAGCATGCTTTCTCAGGCGTTTGGCGCCAGCGTAGATGCATTTAAGCTTATGAATGAGCAAGACCCCGCAAAGCGTCTTGATGAGCTTAGAAAGTCTTTTATGGCTACGGGAAAGAGTGTTGAAGGAATGAGCCGTCAAGAGCTTAAACTTCTTTCTTCCACCATTGGACTTACCGAAGAAGAAACAAAATTGGCTTTTGCTAGAAAAAATCAAGGCGTTTCTTACGATGAAGTGAAGAAAAAAGCTGGAGATGCAGAGCGTGCACAGCTGAATCAAAGCAAAGTAATGAACTTGCTTGGAGATAACATTCCAAGAATTGTTCGCGCCGGTCAAACATTCAAATCTATTCTTGATGCAATTCTAAAGGGATTTGCTATGGCAATCAAAATGTCGGAACCTTTCCGAGAATTAATGATTGCTATGAGACAATTGGGAATGGAAGCATTTCGATTTGGACATGCAATAGGACAAGTATTTGTTAAAACTTCTCCTTTTGGAGATATGCTGAGAAGTCTTACTTCATTCACGAGAAAATTCAGAGATACATTTATACAACTTAAAGGAACTTTAAGTGGAAATGACACCTTCGGAACTCTTGCAGAAAAGTTTAAATCTATATTTGCTGCAAAAAATGTTGAAGAAGATTTTACAAATTTCAAAAATAGTTTAACAAAAATGCTTGGTTATTTGGCAAAACAGCTTGGAAGCGTTGTTGCCATAACCGCCAAGAACTTAGCAAGTGGTTTAAAAAATATTACTCAAAATGCAGGAACTATGCTTTCTGGTGAAGGAAGTACTGGAAAAGGCATTGTATCAGCAATCTTTGGTGGCTTCATGGAGGGTGCTGGAGGTGCTGCAGGTATTCAACAACTTGCTAGTGATCTTTGGGAAACATTCAAAAAAGCTTTGGGTGGAATTGTAGATTTCTTTACATCAAAATCAGGAGAGATTACTAAGACAATTTCTTCAAAGGGTGGAAAACCCGAAGAATCTTTGGGTGGAAAAATTCTTAAGTCTTTAATTGGCGAAGGTTTTAGTGCAAAAGGTGTGACTACAATTGTTGGCGTTGCTGCCGCCGGAGCTTTTGCCAAAGTGAGCGGTGCAGGCATTGCAGGTTCTATGATTGGTCCACTTGCTGCAATGAATGAAAATGTTGGTAAAGCAATCACAGCAATTGCTGCCGTGAAAGTTGTTGAACAAGTCGTAAAATCTGTTTCGGGAATGACATCAGCAATTGTTGAAGGATCAAAATCACTCAAAGGGGCAGATACTGGGGCTATATTTGGATTTTTTGGCTTAATGGCTTTAGTTGCGGGTGGAATCACTTTAATGATGTGGCCAATTGCCGAAATGCTATCTTTTGTCAATGATACTTTCAAAAATATCGATGTGGCTTCTATGGGCAAAGCATTTTTGGCAATGACCGGAATTATTACTCTTTCTGCTGGAACTGCTGCAATAGCAACACAAGTAGGAAAAATAGTAAATCCAAAAGATACTGCAACTGGCCTTTTGGCTATTGGTGTTACCATGGCTGGCATTGCTGGATTTGGTTGGCTTGTATCAAAAATGTTTAAAGGAGTTGGAAAGCAAGAAACAGAGAATCTTGTAACTGTTGGCGACTTTATGTTTGGAATTTCCAAACTTATGTTGATGACCGCCCCAGTACTTCTGGCTGCTACTGCAATTGGCGCCGCCTTGCTTACTGGTGGTCCCGTCCTGCTTGCTGCAGGTGTTGGACTTGCGGCAATGGCTGGATTTGTAGGAGTCGCTTCAGTAGCTGCAATAAAGATCATTGATCACATACGAGAATTGAGCTTTGGGCCCAACGACATGTCTGGATTGATGGTTTTCAATACTGCACTTGATAGCATCCTAAAATTGGCAGATGCGATGAAGGGTCTAATGGGTCAAAGCTCATCTGTTTTGTCTTATTTTGTTGGTCCTAGCGATAAAGATGTTGCAATGCTTCAAACAGCAAATCAATCCATAAAATTGATTTTTGTAACAACAAAAGATATCATCGATTATTTGATTAGTGCGGCTCAACAATTTAGAGATCCTGGTCTTGTTGCGGCTGGAAAACAACTTTCCGAACTTATAAAAATGGTGTTTGAAGTTGTGAAAATTATTCAACCACCAGAGCAACTTCTTTCTGAGGGAACAAGCATTATCAATAGAATATTTGATAGTGGACAAACTTTCTCAGATATGAACTTTGCAATGAACAGATATACTGAGAATCTTGTTGATAATCTTTTTGGCCCAAAGGGATTTATTCCAAGACTTGTGACTCAAGCAAAGACCATTGCGCAAACATTTAATGCGGGAGACATGAAAGGAATTGATGCATTCTCGAAGCTCGTTCCTGCTCTAACTTCCGTCATTTCTTCTATTATTCCAAAACCTGAGCAACTTTCTAAAATAAAAGAAATATCACAAGTGACAACTTCTGATGCGCTTGGAAACAAATCAACAGTTATTGATGTTGGTCCACTGCAAAAATACTTTGACAACATCAAAGAATCTACTGCTTCTATGATAAAGCTTATCAAAGACGATTTGTCTGGTTTTATTAATATTGCAAGAGGCTTTGCTGGAGATGAGAAATCTCTAAAGGGTATTGATGCTTTCTCAAAAATACTTGGCGCATACACATCAATTGTATCAGCATTTGCAAATATTTCTAATAGTCAAAAATCAAAACAAACTGTAGATGTCAGCCAAAGCGAAAAAGGAGCTTCGAGCGCAAAAAAAATGATTGAGTCTGCAGTTCCAATTGGAGACATATTAAAACAAATAAAAGAAACTGTTCCTGAACTAATTAAAAACGTTTCTGACTTGATGAATGACAAATCTTTCAGCTCAATCATCTCAAATCCAAATATCAATCAAAAACTAACAGGTCTTAAAACGTTTTTTGAGACCATTGGAATAATAGCTAATGCAGGAACTGCTCTAAATGTTTTAACAAAAGATGTTAAGGGAAACGAACTTGTTGGGGCAGGATCTGCAAGAAATAATCCTTTGGTAGATGGTATGGTTCGTCTTAAAGAATCTCTTGCCATGATTGTTCAGCCCGAAGGAGATGGACAATCGCTTTTGGGTAAGATTATGGGATTTGTATCTCAAGTTCCACAAACCATAAACAATAGCCAAAATGCAGCCGGAAAAGGTCTTACAGAATCAGTAAATATCGCCACAAGCTCTATAAAATCAACAATTGAACTTGTTTCGGTGTTTAGTTCCCTTGAAACTTCTCTGAAGAGCATTGATGCAAAGAATTTTGAAGGAATTCAGGCAATTTCAACAAGCATTCAAAAAACAATAGCCGCAATGAGCAGCATTGCAAATGAACCACTGGATTCTGGAAAACTTGTTACAAAACTAGAAGCTATTCCAAAAGGTTTGGGCGGAGAATTCAAAAGACAAATAAAAACAGCAGGGATTGTTGTAAATCTTGATTTGAAAGTAACCATGGAAGCTGGTGCTGTTGAAACTGCAATTCTTACGAACAAAGGTTCTATACTTTATGATGCAATTGATGAATTGACTAATATTCAAGATACAGATGCAAGAGATAGAATTAAAGCAATTCGTAACAAGAATGGGTTTGGCAAATGAGTGATCTAATTTTGGAATGGTTTAAGAAAGATAAAAGACTTGCTAAAATTAGCGAAAAGCTTTCCGAGAATGACTTAATCCACCTCAGAAATGTTTTAGTTTCAAATTTTGGAGGAGACATTTCACACATTTCTCATCTTATTGAAAAATCATTGCCTGAAAAAAAGTAATTAAGCTCAAATGGCAAATGAGCGCAAAGTAAATGTATTTGGAGTACCTGTTGTACAAAACGTTGGCGTTGTACAAAAAGCTGGCCCATTTCCTACACAACCATCAGAACCAAAAACAAATTTGGTTCCTGGTATTGATGATGTAAGTGATTTCGCACTTTCCCAACAAACTGCTCTTTTTCGAAGTCGAGCAATCGCTGGTGGGCATTCTACATTAAGCATCAACGAAGATCCTCAAATACCTGATACTTATAATGATTTCGGAAAAGGATTTAAAAAACTTCCTTTTGATGGAGAATCTTTAACGCCAACTTTTGTTGATGCATCGCAAAAAGTAACATTTGGTGAAGATGATGTTGTATATAACAAAAATCTTGAAGAAGACTATCGAGTTGGAAATAACATTTATCAAGGAAGAGAAGATGAAATTGTTTCTAATGGAAAATACGTAGAAGGCGGATTGCCAAATGGTAACACTTTTTATCAAACCATTCCAGACGACAAAGATGGCTTGAGTACAGAAATTCCAGAAGATTTTCCAATTTATGAAAAATACGTTGGATTTGGTCTAAAGAAAAATAGATTTACTCCAGAAAACGAACGTTCACGTGCTCTTGATGTAAGAAGATATTTTCAAGATACTCCAGGAGTTTTCAAACCTCAAGATGCACAATTTTCTTTATCAGTAAAAGAAGCTGGTATTATTTCGCAATTTTATGCAAGGAGAGCTAGACAAGTACCTGTTGATACAAACAAATTGGTGGATATTACCGGAATCGCAAATATTGCAGGAACGATTTCTCCTCTAGTAGATATTGAACAAATTTTGCCAGAACTTAAAGAAATTGTGGATGGTTCAAAAAATCTTCAAGATGATTTGATTGAAATAAATCCGAATAAGACTTCTTATGGACAAACATATGATAGTTCTTACAAATTTGATGGACCTATTCCATTAGCGAATGCACTCTTAACGATAACAAGTGTTTTGTTATTAGAAGCATCTTTATTGGCTTTTTCAAGTGCTGCTGCTGGTTTGGATATGGCAAATGTAAATTCGGCAATCAATGATGCATTTGGCTTTAGTCCAACAGATCCAGACACTGGTCGTCCTGCCTTGGGTAATTCTGGTTCAGATTTTTCCTTAAGTCCTTCAAGTAAAATACTTGGATCTGCTTCTGTATTTTTGGATAAAGATTTTTCAAAAGATCTAATTGCAGGAATACGAATCTTATTCTTTGGTGAAAATTCGCAAAATAGTATTTCTGGAATTCTGTCAGATAATATTAAACAACTTACTTTTGTGGCAGACAATCATACATTTTATTTTGGAATGGTAAAAAATATAACAAGAGACATTTCGGAAGTTTCTAAACTTATTTCAACAACTGCAACTTCAAGCCCAAATGAATTTATTGAAAAAGCAAGTGAAGTATTTTCAAAAATAATTGATTCAAAATTTTTTAGACTTTGTGTAATTCTTGCATCCATTGGAAGAACTCTAAATGTAGAAAATACCTATGATGAAACTGGCTTGGCAGACGACAATAGGCTTGTACACAATGCACGATCAAGATCTAGAAATGGAATGGATCATGCAGGATTGCCTGGTTTGTACCACATTCCAGAATACATGCTTGGTGCAGGTAACAATTATGTTGGTGTAAATCCTGTAGAACTCACGGCCCTTGAAGATAAAAGAAATGGCTTAACTGACTCAAGAATCAAAAACGAAAAAATCACAAAAGAAGACGTTGAGAAAGTTGAAAGAACTCTCGATAGCGAATACATGAATTTTTCAATACAAGACATGAGAACAAATGATGTTCTCGCCTTTCATGCTTTTATAGATGATGTGTCTATGAAATTTGATATTGGAATTGAAGGAATCGACACATATGGCAGAATGGAAGACATTTTGATCCACAAAGGAACAAAACGCTCAATGTCAGTTTCTTTTAATGTAATCGCTTTCAACCCACTCGACTTCGATCACATGTGGTATAAAATCAATAGGTTGGGAACAATGATTTACCCGCAATGGACGGCGGGTGAAGACATTGGACCGCAATATCCCGGTTTAAAACGACCATTTTCTCAAGTTCCGGGTGCTTCACCACTGGTTCGTATTGCTTTGGGCGATGTATTTACAAGAAATTACAGCAGATTCAATCTTGCGAATCTTTTTGGCGACAGACAGGTTTCTACAAATGCAACATTGAAAAACAGAGGAAATACCCAAAAACAATATGTTATATTGCCTGGAGAATATTTGTTAAAAGAAGAATTTGGAGATCTTGGAACATATACAAGAAAAACAGTAAGAATTACTGGAGAAGCATTTGCCAACAAAACTTTAGGGGACAATACAGATTATTATGAGGTCGTTGCTACTATCGAAAATGGCTTGGCTATTGGTCCAAATGATCAAAGAACTGTTCGAATTAGAGTACCTGAGGGAAGAGCAATACAGAGACTTGTTGTAAAATATGACAATACAGATGATCCTTCTTCCGAATCAAATTCAAATCTAGAAGAGAAAAACAAAATTGTCTATCCAAACTTTGGAAATGGCACAAAGAGTAACAGTGGGCAGGCTACAAACTTTTTATACAAAGCATTTGAAGATAATGCTCCTGGTAGAGGTTTGCTTGGAATGATAAGTTCTTTCAATATTGACATGGGACCTCAAGATTTTCGTTGGGATATTGAGCCTGGAAGACGAGCCCCAATGCATGTGAAAATTTCCCTTGAGATGAAAATTATTGAAGAAATTGCTCCAGGACTTGATGAGTCTGGAGCAATGAGAGCACCAATTTTCCCTGTTGGTAAAACAATTAGGAACATGTTTCAAATGGATAAAATGCAAGATCAAAACAAACAGCTTTCTAATAACTTTAAAAATCCTGAACAACAATCTGCACAAGCTTATTCAAACCGTTTGATGAACACAACAAGAAAGAAATAAAATGTTTTCAAGATATTCAAGGGCTGGATTTATACAAGGTGGAATTGGATATGGAGTTAGCAATTCACATGTTCTCATTCGTAATGCAATAAAAGATAGAAATCTTGTGTATGAAACAACTATATTGCAAGAAGGCCAAAGACTTGATCATTTGTCCTCACTATATTATGGAGATTCTTCTTTGTGGTGGATTTTAGCCGCAGCAAGTGGTATAGGGTGGGGCCTTCAAGTTCCACCAGGCACTATTGTGAATATACCTGATTTGGAACAAGTAAGAAAATTGGTAACTTGATATGGCAGACAACAAACCAGGTCCTCTAACAGAACTCTATAAGATATTTAGAATAGTAGATAGAGGTGACATATTAGACAATACTGTTGGAACAAAGGATTATAATGATATATCATCAAGTCCTCAGTTAAAATTATTTGTCAATAAAGTCATGGGAAATCTCTCTAATGGTAGAGGTTTACCCTCTCTTGCAGAAATATCTGAATTTCACAGTTCGCGCTTAAAAGACTCTTCTGAAAGAAATCTACCGATTTCTTTCTTCTCTATCTCTAATGATAGTTCCTCCACCCAAAACAGTAATTTGGGTATTTCGGAGAAGAAGAGCCAAGTGAGTAGATACTTTTCTCCGGGTCTTGTCAAGTCTCTTTTCAGTATCAAAGGCGTTGAGTCGGATGTAACCAAACAAAATCCAATCATTACTTCGATGAGCGAGGCGCCGGTTGAGAATGGAGAGGTCAAAATTGGAGTTGTAGAAGTTATAACTCCTTATATTTCTTTGAATACAAAAAATACTAGCTTAAGTTCGTTATTTTTAACTTCTGTTCCATCGATGGAGTTTTCCAAATGCCAGCCATTTATGGAAATAAATTTTGAGAACTACATACCTGGGGGGAACACTGGAGAGGCACTTGGAAATGTTCCTACATTAGCCTTGCAGATTCTTGGGCCATCTGAGATTGCAGGTGACAAATACGCGCAGACATACGTGAAGGAATTTGCTCCTGGCGTTATTACGGATGAGGCATCCAAGCTTGGCGGCAACAAATTCATAGAAACCAACATGGATACGTTTTTGATGCCACAATCGATGCTTTCTAACGAAAGCTCTCAAAGCGGTAGGTATAATAAGGTTTTTGATAAATTTAGGCCACTTGTTGGTTTAAAGAAAATGGACATCTCTGTCGCTTCTGCAAGAGCTGGCGCAATAGGTTACAAAACTGCAAGATTAGAACTAACTGTTTTTGATCGTGCGAGATTGCGAGAAGTTGCAAGAATCATCGATCCAGCAGCATATTCTCATACATATGTAAGAATTTCGTATGGATGGAGACATCCTGAACCAAATACGCCATATGGTGCTCTCATAAATTCTATGCAAGTTGTTGGCGAGAGATACAACATAAAAGGAACAAATTTTAGTTTTACACAAAATGGCACTGTTGATGTAACCGTTGAACTTGCCGCTCGCGGAGCTTTTGAAGTCGAAAGAATAAAAATCATCGATGGAGGAACGGCAGATTATTTTAGAAGACTTGAGGATCTAAGAAAAGAAATAGGAAAGCTTCTTATTGCTGTTAGGGGAGACAAGGACTCAGGAACTCCGGAAGTGAGGGCGTATGAAGTTATAGACACAATTGCAGATCGCGCAGAGTTTCCTGGAGAAGATACGAAAAAAGAACTTGATAAAGCTCTTGCATATCTTTCTGCATTAAAGGCGTCTTATTCAAAAAACAAGAATTCAAATACCGGAGATTTTCAAAAAAATGTTTCTGAGCTTGGAGACAGAATTGCAAAATTTGGAGCTGAATATACAGGAAAGCCACAAGTTTATAGTGGAAAAATCTACGTTCCTTCAAAGTTAAATACTACAAACGATAAACGTTCTATTCCAACCACTTTATTGGAACAAACAACTGCAAAGTACATGTCAAAATTGACCTCTCCGTACTTTCCAGATCCTTTTATAGATTTTGAAGCACCATATGCGAAAAATACAAATATTGCATATGGTGCAATAAAAGAAAGTGTTGATCAGTATAAATTTCACTTCAATCCTTCAGACTTTAAACAATCTTTGCAAAAAAATCTTCCTAAGAAAAAGATAGCAAGTTTTGCAAGTGTTCTTTTGACATTTTGTGGAGAATCGCTAAAGCGTTCAGGATTTGGCAAAGAAGTTCAGTTTTTCTTTTATCCTTTCAATGACGAAGCAGGATATGCTGCAGGAACATCTATTGCGAGTTTTCCTTGTGATTTGGAATATCTTCAACAATCAATAAGCAGAGAGTTAAAGGCGCAGGGTTCAAACAATATGACAGTAAATCAGTTTATGACATTTTTAATAAATGTTTGTATTGCTGATAGTGCGGCTTATGGATATGGTCTAAGAGAAGGTTACAAAATTGATCCTAAAGACGCAACAAAAAGAGAGGTTAACGACAAAACTTCTGGTGGATTGACACAATACGAACAAGTAAAAGCAAGATTGTCAAGTAATACAAAAACATCTTTTAGAATGCCTGGCGTTGAATATTATATTGAATCTCAAGACTCAAAAGATGGAGCAGATGGAATTGTAAGAATACATGTTTTTGATAAACAAGCATCTTCTTACACAAACGCTAGAGAAGCTTCTGAATTACAAAATACTCTTCGCGGAAAGTTGGAAAATTCTAAAAAAAGTTTGGCAGAAATTGAAAACACAAAACGTTCCATAAACAGCGTTCCTCAAAATGTTTCCAAAGAAGAAAAATATGTAAATGGATTTATCAACAACTTTGAAGCTTTAAAAAGAATAATGACAAATTCTATTCCAATTATAGAATTTGGAACTCAGACTTCTGCAATTGTTGATGGGAGTTTTAAATCGCAAAGTGATAAACTTGCGGCAACAGTTAATATGATGCGAGCCAATTCTTCTTCAGGCGATGAATCAATAAATGCTTCACAGCGTGGAGGAATGCCATTTTTTGTTCAACCTGCACAAATGTCAATGACTACAATGGGTTGCCCGCTCCTCAGTTACGCACAGCAATTTTTTGTTGACTTTGGTACTGGAACTACGATAGACAACACATATGGAATAAAGTCTATTTCACATTCCATAGAAAAAGGAAAGTTTATGAGCAGTATAGAGCTGACTCCAATAGACTCCTATGGCGTTTATCGTGATATTAGAAATCAACTGGATGAGATTTTGAAAATTAACGAAAAAATTGCAAATGCAGATGCACAACTGAAAAGTGATTTGTCAAAGTATTATTAGGGATGAAAGAATTTTACGTTAATCAAAAACCATTTACATTTCAAGATAAGTTCTGGCGCATCAGTCAGGACTTTTTTGATTCTTGGAATGGGGAAATTAAAGAAAATGAAACATTTTTCAATTCAGAATATATGGATTCTGGATTGGATATTTTGTTTTCTATAGAGGGCAACAAGATTCCATTTCATGAAAAATACAAAAATATATCAAAGCAAATGAGTCTTAGTTATTGGGATGTTCTTCCAAAGTTTGAAAAAGATAATATTATAAATTCATACAGAAATGCTGTTTCTTCAGAATACTCAAGGGAATTTTTGGAATTTTATATAAGGACGCAAAGAGTATTTAAAACATTTTCTAGTTTCAGAATGCCAACAAACATAGAAGATCGTTGGCTTAAAGGCTGTGATGAAAATGGTATTACAAAAGAAATAAAATATTCAAGGACTTCTACGGTAACAGGACGTCTGAAAGTGATTTCTGGGCCAGAGATTCTTACAATCAATAGAACCATAAGAGACAATTTTCTTCCGCTTAATCCAGAAAATGTCTTAATTTCTATTGATTTTTCTGCTCTTGAACCAAATATTTCGCTTGTTGAACAAGGCTTGTTGCCGCTTGAAGATCCATACACAGAGCTTGTAAAAAAGGGGTGGTGTCAAGATCGTAAAGAAGCAAAAATAATGACAATGTTGTCTATGTATATGTCCGATATTGATCCTATCAAAAATCCTAAAAATTTCTTGATTAAGAAGTTCTACTTTAACTTTAAGATATTTTCGGATGTTAAGAAAAACAAAAGAAACAAATACGGACGAAAGCTCTTAACTGAAGATGAAAACTTATTTGAAAGTCATTATGTTCAGTCGATGGGTGTAGATTTAACGATTGATACGTTTGATGCTTTTGTAGAGGACTTTAAGGGTTTTTTTGAACCTAAGTATATTTTGCATGACGCTCTTGTGGGAGAATGCAAAGAAAGTATGAAAGATGAAATTTTGCATTGGTTCAAAAATTTTGAAAAGAACATCTATGGAGTGCCATTTCCCGTAAAAATCTCTTGACGCGAAAGCATCTTTTGAAGTAGGCTGCGATTCATGCTTAGCAAAAAAGAAATTTCCGAGGTTCATACAAAATATATGAATCTTGTGGAAAAACTTCCTGATGAAGTTTATGCTCCAATTAAGAATTATCTAAATGCAGATGGAATGTCAGAGTTACTAATGTCGACTCCGGCTTCTGCAAAGAAAGAATTTCACAACGCCTTTGAGGGTGGATTTTTGGATCATTCTGTGAGAGTTGTAAAATATGCAAGACGCTATTTGAAAATGGCTCCTGAAATTTTCCAAAATGTAAATCCCGACAGAATCACTTTCCTTTGTCTTGTACATGACTTAGGAAAAATTGGTACTGAAGAACCTCGATATATTTTGAATACAAGCGAGTGGCATTTAAAAAATGGAAATTTGTACAGCATCAACAACAAATCCTTGACAGTCGCACACGGAACACTCTATCATATGTCTCAAGCAAAGATGCCTTTAGAAGATTCAGATATCATTGCAATCCTTTCATCTGAAGGTTACCAAACCCAAGATGTTAGTCGTTACGAAAACATTTCTCCGCCAATTTCAAATCTTCTCAGAATGTCAAAAGATCTTGCCATTCAAGAAGAAAAATTGGCGGAAAACTGAGAGAAAACACTAGTTAAAGTTAACTCTCAGCGAGAGAGACAACCCAAAAAACAACAAAAACAGAAAAGAACAAAAGAGAAAAACAATGGCATTCAGTCCCGAAAAAATCAAAAAAAGAGCAGAAGAACTTAAGAAGAACAACGGATACGAGAAGAGCGCAGGAGAAGATCAAAAAAAGCCTTGGGATAAATTGAAGAAGGTTGGAACACACACCTTTCGAGTTATTCCTGATCCAAAAATGCCCGAAGATCAACCATTTGAAAAGATGGAAGTATATTGGCTAACAGGATGTCCGGCATTTTTGGCTCCAACAAAAGACGAGAAGGATGTTGTTCGCGATTATCGCTTCAAGTTGTTTGAATCAAACAAGGTTCTCAAGATTGCCTTTGAAGAGGCAGGAGGGGAATATGATGAAAAGAAAGTTCCACAAAAAAGCGATAATCCTGTAGCTGAAGAGATACGTGTTAAGCTGCAAGAGAATTTTGAACTTTTTAGAAAGTTGAACTCAACACCTTCTTATATTGCAACGATTATTGATCGCGAAGATGAAGCTGCCGGGACACAAATGATGTCCATGACAAAAAACGATCATGAAGCAATGCTGGAACTTTTCCAGCAAAAAGGTGTTGGAGACTACACCGATCTAAAGAAAGGTTTTGATGTTGTTGTGACAGTTTCTGTTAGTGACAAGATTATGCCTGGTGCAAAGAAGCCTTCTCTTTCACGAAAGTTCTCTTTGGATACTTTAGAAAGAGGTCGAGGTGTTGCACATGAAGATGAACTTGTTGTGCAGGCATGGCAAAAGGATATTAAGTTGCCTTCTGAGTACTACAAGCTTGCAACTGAAGCAGAAGCTCAAAAGTTTCTTGATAAGTTCCTTGCTTCATATGGCGCATCTGCACCTGCTTCTCAAAAGACTGTGGATAAAGCAGAGGAAAAGCCAGTAGACAAGGTGGTCGAAAAGCCTGTTGTTGAAAAAGCCGAGAAGAAGACATCCAAGAAAAAGGAAGAAAAGGTTACAACTGAAGAAGTTGAAGAAGATCTTCAGGATGCATTCAATGACTACAAAGACGACGTAGACGTCTGATTTTTAAGAAAAAATTGTAAAAAGAACCGCCTTAAAAAGCGGTTCTTTTCTATTTTATGTCCTAATATATTCCTTACAATGGCACCTCCAAAGAAGAATGAAAAAAACAACACCGAAGATGCAAAAGTAAATCTAGACGATCTAACAACTGACTTAATCAAGGAATTAAACAAAGAATCAGATTCGAGAGTTGCGTGGAATTTATCAACAGACATTTCTCCAACACATGTAGTTGATTGGTACAGTACAGGTTCTTCCTTGCTTGATGCAATGATTTCTAATAAGGCTACAGGCGGCGGATTACCAGGGGGAAGAATTGTAGAAATTTTTGGTCCACCTTCGATTGGTAAGTCACATATTGCGGCCCAGATTTGCATTTCTGCTCAAAAAAAGGGCGGAATAGCAGTTTACATGGATACAGAAAATGCTGTAAATCCTGAAAATCTTTCTGCACTTGGCGTAAACACAAAGCGTAGATTTGTATATGCACAACCAGAATGTATTGAAGAAGTTTTTAGAGTAGCAGAATCAACAATAAACAAACTTAAGTCAATTAACAAGGAAATTCCTGTTGTTATTGTTTGGGATTCTTTGGCCGCTTCTCCTGCAAAAGCAGAGCTTGAGGGCGAATATGAAGACAACAGTATTGGTCTTGCGGCTAGAAAAATTTCTCAATCTCTGAGAAAATTTACACAACTTGTTGGAAACAAAAATGTTTTGTTCGTCATACTAAATCAGACCAGGACCAAGGTGGGATGCGTGGCTCCAGACACAGAAATACAGGTTAGAAAAAAATGATTTTAAAATGCAATTTTTGTTTTTCTGATTTCGAAGAAAAAAACAAGAAAAGGCTTTTTTGTTCAAAAGAGTGCTATGGTTTAAGCAGAAGAGGTTCTAAAAGGCCAGAGGTTGGATTAAAGATTTCTAACGCTCTAAAAGGAAAAACGCACACAAGTAAAAGAATAGAAAAAATTAAAAAAGCAAATACGGTAGTAATATCAGAAGATAAAAAACAAAAAATAATAACCCTTTGGAATTTTGGTTTGACGGACAGCACAATTTTAAAAGAAGTGTGTGTTGGTTCTAAGCCATTTTTAAGATTTAAAAACGAATTTTACTACGAAAATGGTTTTGATAAGAAGAATTACTTAAAGTTTGTTACGATTTCATATTCTGAAATATTAAAAATAATTGATCTTGGTAGAAAAAAAATGTCATACAAAAGAATTGCAAGAACTCTTGGAATTTCAATGAAGACAACAAGAAAAGTCTTGAAATTTTATCAAGAATTTTTAAAAGAAGACATTTTTCATTCTTATGACGAAAAATCTTTTTGTTTTTTTAAGCAAACAAAAATTGAAAAAATTATTGAAGATTTTTTACAAGAAAACAATATAAAATTTGAATCAGAATTTGTGGTAGGAAATACTTCCGGTTCTGAATATTCTTCTTACAGATTTGATTTCAAAATTATTGATAAGAAAATTTTTATTGAAGTAAATGGAGACTATTGGCATAGCAATCCTGAAATATATCAAGATGATTCTAAATTATCTGATGCTCAAATAAAAAACAAAAATAGGGATATCTTGAAACTTGAAAAAGCAAAATCTATGAATTATGATGTTTTTTATGTTTGGGAAAATGACTTAAAAACAAAAAAAGAAGAAACTCTGAAATTACTATTGGAGAAAATAAATGACAACAATTAAAGAATTATTTACAGAAATGAATTATGAAATTTCAAAAATGGAAAAAAACAAATTTTACGAAGTTTCTGGGTGGGAAATTCTTTCTTATAAAAATGGAGCCACGGTTTGGGCCGATATTGAGAAAATAGTAAGAAAAGAAGATACGCAAGAAGTGGAAATATCTACTCAAAGTGGAAAAATATTAAAATGTTCACCAGATCACAAAGTTTATACAAAAAGCGAGGTTTTCGTTGAAGTGAGTGAGTTAATAGACAAGAATTTTGAGATTTTAAATTCTTATTTAGAATGGGAAAAGGCGACTGCAAAGTACACTGGAAAGATAACGGAAATTTTAGATTTGCAGGTGAAAGATACTCATTGTTACTACGCAGGTGGGATATTGTCGCACAATACCCTACATGGCGATCCTACAACAACACCTGGTGGCGCTGCAGTACCATTTCACTCTTCTGTGCGTATTCAATTGATTGGCGGAAAGAAAATCATGTCTGAAAATGACAAGGAACTTCCGATTGGAATTAATATTACTGCAAAAATAATCAAAAATAAGATTGCTTATCCTTATCGTAGAGCAGAGTTTGAGATTCACTTTGGAAAAGGAATTGTAGAAACTGAGCAATTTTTCGATCATGTTCGCGAGCAGGGTGAAATTCAAGGTGATGGCAAAGAAAACTTGATTGAAATTAATGTATCCGGAAAGAAATATCTTGCTGGAATTTCTGGAACTCAGGCTTGGAAATATTTAAAAGTTTATGATGGTGATACAGGAACAGAAGTTGCAGAATACTGCAAAAACTTCAACAAATCTGATTTCTTCGCTGTAAAAAATGATCCAAAATACAAGCCAATTGTGGATGCTATTCTTGAAAGGCTTTTGGTGCTGAGAGTTGAACCTGAATTGACAGAAGATTTCATCGTACAAGAAGCTGAAAAGATTGAAAAGAAAATACTTCTTGACTGAGAAAAACCGCCTTCGGGCGGTTTTTTCTTGTCTTTGATCTGATTTTTGGTTAAGGTACGCTTCATGGTTGAAGTAAAAGTAAAAGTTCTTGAACATGGTGTTGGCCTCGAATTGCCAAAACTCGCAACTGCAGGTTCTGCCGGAGCAGATATTCGTGCTGCGGAAGATTTCTCATTTGGGGGAATGGGACAAATTTGTGCAGTAAAAACGGGTCTTTCGATGGAAATTCCTGTTGGTTATGAATTGCAAATACGCCCTCGTTCTGGTCTTGCCGCAAAATTTGGCATTACTGTTTTGAATAGTCCCGGTACAATTGATAGTGATTATCGAGGAGAAATTGTAGTTCTCTTAGTTTGCTTGAAGCATTTGTTTGAACCAAAGAGTTTTAAGAGAGGCGAACGTATTGCACAAATTGTGTTGCAACCAACTGTTCCAACAACGTATGTAGAAGTAACAAGTTTGTCTGACACAGAACGTGGCGAAGGTGGATTTGGCTCTACGGGAGTTTGAAAATGATTGTAAAAATAGAATCGGACGAACAGGCAGAAAAGCTGCTTGCTGAAAATAAAGACAAGAAGACTGTTGTTTGTTTTTCGGCATCATGGTGTGCACCATGCAGAGTGTATGCTCCAATACTTGAAAAAGTATCAAACGAACAAGAAGTAACAATTTATAAGATTGACATTGACGAATGCACAGAGTTTTCTCTAAAGCATAAAATTCGCTCTGTTCCAACATTGTCAATTTTCTCAAATGAAAAAAATACAAATTCTTGCAGTGGCGTTTTAAAACCAGACGAAGTTGTAGCTTACTTGAAGTGAAAAGAGCATAGAGATGGCGAGGGTCTTTACAAACCCTCGCCATTTTGCTATTATGAGTTATCAAAATGTTAGAAGAAGAAAAAAATTCTGAAGAGACAACAAACAAGGGGAAAAAACCAATATTGATTGTTGATGGATATTCTCTTTTTATTAGACAATATCAAGCTCACCCGGATATGTCTGAAGATGGCGAACAAGTGGGAGGTCTCGTCGGAACCCTAAAAGCATTAAAAAATCTTGTTTATGAGCATAATCCTTCTAGGGTTTATTTTGTTTGGGAATCTGGCGGCTCCACAAGAAGAAAAAAGCTATTTCCAGACTATAAGAAGGGGCGCGTTCCTCCGCGTTTAAATCGATTTTACGGGGAAGACATACCGGATACGACAGAGAACAAGTACAAACAGATATCTTACCTCTACGAGGCGATTAAGTGCCTTCCTGTTTGTCAAATGTATGTGAAGGACTGTGAAGCAGACGATGTAATTTCTTGGATCTTGAGATACTATCAAAATGAAAAAATTATCATTGTATCAACAGATAAAGACTATTATCAATTACTCAATGAACGAATCAGTGTGTACACTCCGGCAAAAAAGAAGATTATAAATTTTCAAGATGTATACAAAGAGTTTTTTATTTACCCAAAAAATTTCGCAGTTGCAAAAGCCATTTGTGGCGATGTTTCGGACAATATTCCTGGCATAAAAGGTTGTGGATATAAAAATCTCATAAAAAGATTTCCACAATTCACATTAGATAAAGAAATTGAGATTGATGAAGTTATTGAATATGCCACTCCAAGAAGACAAGATCTAAAAATATACAATGATGTATATGATGGGAAAGATATCATAAAGAGAAATTTTCATCTTGTTTATTTGGGGTCACCTCAATTGTCGGCATCTCAAATAGAAAAAATAGAATATG
>Ga0222712_10001951_pt1 | contig 24521 bp, 17 predicted proteins | sample C33_657DmetaG_FD_165043 | JGI IMG/M metagenome (GOLD analysis project Ga0222712, IMG submission 165043) | Estuarine water microbial communities from San Francisco Bay, California, United States - C33_657D | ecosystem: Environmental > Aquatic > Marine > Unclassified | place: USA: California... | reverse complement strand
AGATCGGCACTTTTCTTTAAACCCTAACCCTAACTGCCTGGAACTGAATACGAAAAATGTTGTAGCAGACATGTCTGTTAGCTGAAGTCTGAGGTAGGAGGTAGGAGGTCTGAGGAAGGAGGTAGGAGGCAAGAGGTAGGAAGTCTGAGGTAGGAGGTGCTGCTATGAAATGAAGCTAAATTAGCTCACTACTCAATACGCTATACTCAATACTAAAAAAAAGTTATCAGTTATCAGAAAAAAGCAGGAAATCTCAAATTAGCACTGAATTGTCCTTTGTCTTTGATCCTTTGTCTTGATTCTTGGATCTTGGTTCCTGGTTCTTGATAATCAGGAGTAATTGCCTTTTCAAAAAAATACCAAATTGTTAAAATCTGTTAAAGTTGTGGGGGAAATAAAGTAAAGAAATACATTCGCAGCTACATATATGTCAAGAAACATATAATAGTCATAAATATAATTGATGTTTTACCGATTTACATTATCTTTGCAGAATGTTCAAAAACAAGCTTAAATTAACCCTAAGCATATTACTATTAGTTATAGTTGCATTTGCAGGTTGCAAAAGCAAATATGAAAAATTACTAGCAAGCAGCGATACGGCCAAAAAATACCGAGAAGCTGTGCGTTTATACGATAAAAAAGACTACAGTAAAGCCTTGGGTTTATTTGATGTCCTAGTTCAAAAATATCGCGGAACCGCAGAAGCCGAAGATCTTTCCTATTATTTTGCATACACTAATTATAAGCTAAGAGACTATACAACGGCCAGATACCATTTTAAAACATTTGCTGATACCTATGCCTCCAGTGCAAAAGCTGAAGAATGTCGATTTATGTCAGCCTATTGTTTTTACCTTGAATCACCAGTTTTTTCTTTGGATCAGGAAAATACAATCAAAGCTATTGAATCATTGCAGCTATTTATTAACCTGCACCCTAAAAGTGAGCGTGTAGCTGAAGCAAGTAAATTAATAAGTAATCTGCGCGATAAATTGGAGATAAAATCTTATGCCAATGCGAGGCTTTTTTTGGATATTGGCGACTATAAATCAGCAGTTATTGCTTTTAGAAATTCAGCTAGCGATTTTCCGGACACTAAATTTGCTGAGGAAATGGAATTTTTAACAATCAAAGCTCAAGCGCTGTATGCTAAAGCTAGTTTGGAAGTAAAACAGGAATTGCGTTTCATTGAAGCCATCAACTTGTTTACTGAGTTTGCAAAAAACTATCCGTCTAGTAAATATTTGAAAGAAGGAGAAGAAATAAAGAAAAATTCTGAAAAAGCTATTGTGGAAGTAAAAAAACTAATTGCCATGCAAGAAGCTGAAATGAAAATATTACAAGACAAAGCAAAAGCTGCAGAAACAGCATTAAAAGCAAAGTCTGTAGAAGCGACAAAAAACGAAGAAACTAAAAACAAATAAAATGAGTACGACCAAACCAGTTATTCCAAACAGCACGGTAACACGTGATGTTCGTGAGTTAGATAAAACAACCGACAATATATACGAGTCAATTGTAATCATCAGTAAACGTGCTAACCAGATTGCAAGTAACCTGAAGGAAGAACTTCATGGTAAATTGGCTGAATTTGCATCTTCAAATGATAATTTAGAAGAAGTGTTCGAGAATCGTGAGCAAATTGAAATCTCGAAACATTATGAGCGTATGCCTAAGCCGTCGTTGATTGCAGTTGATGAGTTTTTACACAATAAGGTTTATTACCGCAATCCTTCTAAAGAGCAAAACTAAAGCATAGTGGCATGGTACTTATGGTACTATGCCACATGCAAGCTTTCAGATGGGTAGACTCCATGCCCTATGCTTAAAAATAAAAATATTTTACTTGGCGTCTGCGGAAGTATAGCTAGCTATAAATCTGCTTCTTTAACACGACTGCTAATTAAAGAAGGTGCAAATGTCAAGATTGTTATGACTAGCGATGCCTGTAATTTCATAACACCTTTAACTTTATCAACCCTTTCAAAAAATCTTGTTCTAACAGAATATTTCGATCCGAAAACCGGAAGCTGGAATAATCATGTAGAACTGGGCCTTTGGGCAGATATCCTTATCATTGCTCCTGCCACTGCAAATACACTGGCTAAATTTGCAAATGGCTTATGCGACAATCTCCTAGCGGCAGTTTATCTCTCAGCTAAATGTCCGGTTTACTTGGCTCCTGCAATGGACCTAGATATGTGGAAACATCCGGCTACGCAAAAAAATATCGATTCCTTGATCAGCAACGGAAACTTTATGATAAAACCTGCATATGGTGAATTGGCGAGTGGACTCACCGGCGAAGGACGAATGGCAGAACCTGAAGAAATCATCGAACTAATAAGTCAGGAACTAAAAAAAAAACTTCCTCTAGCCGGTAAAAAAGCATTAGTCACAGCAGGGCCCACCTACGAAGCTATTGATCCGGTCAGGTTTATTGGAAATCATTCTTCAGGTAAAATGGGATATGCCATTGCCGAAGAGCTGTCGGCTCTAGGAGCAAGTGTTACGCTTATAAGTGGCCCCAGCGCATTAAAATTGTCAGACAAAAGTATTCTTAGAATAGATGTTACTTCTGCTAAGGAAATGCTGGAAGCTTCTCTCTCTAGTTTCAAGGGCACAGATATTTCTATACTCAGCGCAGCTGTTGCAGATTACCGTCCCAAAGAAGTATCAACATTAAAAATAAAAAAAGATAGCTCATCATTCGAATTAGAACTAGTTAAAACTTCTGATATATTGACTACACTTGGTCAGAAAAAAAAATCAGGACAAATCCTGGTTGGCTTTGCACTGGAGACAGACAATGAGGTAGCCAATGCAATCAAGAAGCTTGAAAAGAAAAATCTTGACTTCATAGTTTTAAACTCTTTAAACGATGAGGGTGGTGCTTTCAAAAATGACAACAACAAAATAACAATCATTGATCGCGATCATCATAAGGAAAGCTTTGATCTTAAACCAAAGAATGAAGTCGCTGTAGATATCTGTAAAAAAGTCTTAGATTTATTACAATGAAACGCCTCCTGCTGCTCTTTATGCTTCTGGTCAATTCTCCTGTAATTTTTTCACAGGACTTGAATGCTCGTGTCCAAATACTTGCACCACAGTTATCAAATTCAAACAAACGTGTTCTGGATATTCTTGAAACAAGCATTAAGGATTTCTTAAATGAAAGAAGGTGGACAACGGATGCATTAAAGCCTCAAGAGCGCATTGATTGCAATTTCGTAATTACAATTACAGACTGGGATGGCTCAAGTAATTTTAAAGCTGAAGCACAGATTCAATCAAACAGGCCGGTATTTAATAGCAGTTACAACAGTACCTTATTAAACATCAGTGATAAAGATTTTGGATTTACCTATTCTGAGGGTCAGGCCCTCGATTTTTCAGACCAAAATTACATCAGCAACTTAAGCTCCCTGCTGGCATTTTATGCCTATATCATTACCGGTATGGATTATGATTCATTTTCAAAATTTGGAGGAAACCCCTATTTTCTGAAAGCTCAAACCGTTTTGAACAATGCCCAAAATGCTCCAAATGCAGGATGGAAGGCATTTGAAAATTTACGCAATCGATTTTGGCTAGTAGAGAACCTTACTAACAAATCATACAATCCAATTCGTGAAAGTATCTATATTTATCATAGAGATGGCTTGGATGTGATGGCCGAAAACAAATCGAAAGGTCTGAAAGCAGTATTATCAATTATTCCACAGATTCAAAAGATTGATAAACAAAAACAAGGCTCGGTATTATATCAGATTTTTTTCACTGCAAAGTCTGATGAAATCATCAACATTTTAAGTTCCGCTGATCCTCAGGATAGAATAAAAGCCTTCAGTGTTTTATCGTTGATTGATCCGGCAAATAGTTTAAAGTACGAAGCATTAAATAAAACGAGGTAAGAATAAGCCTCAAATTTCTAAGCCATTCAAACCTAATTATTAATTTAGATCAAACTTTACCAATTACATGCTCAAGCGACTGGCAATTAAAAATTATGCCTTAATTGATAACCTGGATATTTCCTTTTCTAAGGAGTTAAATATCATGACCGGAGAAACCGGAGCAGGCAAATCAATTATCCTTGGAGCATTATCATTAATCCTTGGTCAGCGTGCCGAAAGCAAGTATTTCTTTAATCAGCAAAAAAAGTGTGTAATTGAAGGAACCTTTCTCGTGAACGGATTTCAACTGAATGAGTTTTTTGCTGAGAATGATCTGGATTATGATCTGGAAACTGTTTTAAGAAGAGAGATCTCTTCGGATGGTAAAACAAGAGCATTTATAAATGATACACCTGTAAATCTCACAACCTTAAAAAAACTCGGCGAAAAGCTGATTGATGTCCATTCACAACATGCTACTTTGGAGATCAATGATGAGGATTTTCAACTATTGGTGATTGATACAGTTGCGGGAAATCAAAACCTCTTAAATAATTATCGCGAGGTTTATAAATCCTATAAAAAATCACAGGCTCTTCTGAAAGAGCTCATCACCCAAAGCGAAAAATCAAAGTCTGACCTGGATTACTTTCAATTTCAGTATGACGAGTTGGAAAAAGCTAACCTCATCGCAGGTGAACAGGCTAGACTTGAACAAGAGCTAGATTCATTAACCCATGCAGAAGATATCAAGAAAAGTTTAGTGTCTTCTATATCTGTTCTGAGTGAAACGGAGCCCTCAGCCATTGTGCAGATCAAAGAAGCCGTGGTTAATCTGGCAAATGCCGAAAAATACAATTCTGAAATAAGCAGTCTGACCGAGCGTCTTAACAGCTGCCTGATTGAAATAAAAGATATACTTTCTGAGATTGAACGAATAGAGCAAAGCAGCCTGATCAATGAAGCTCGTCTGCAAGAGGTGAGCAATCGTCTTGATTTGATCTATTCACTTCAGAAAAAACATCGTGCAGGTTCAGAAATCGAGCTAATTGCAATTCGCGATGAAATCTCAAATAAGCTCAACAGCATTCTGTTTGCAGATGAAGATATTGAAAAACTAAAAATGGAAGTGGATAAGCATTACCAGGAAGTGCTTGACCTTTCTATACAATTGGGTAAATCTCGAACTGAATGTATTCCAAAAGTTGAAACGCAGGTCATGAACACGCTTGCCGAGATAGGAATGCCCAATGCCGTACTTCAAATTGTAAACGATACTTTGCCGGAAGGAAAGTTTGACCAGAACGGAAATAATCAGATTCGATTTTTATTCAGTGCAAATAAAGGCCAGTCGCCATTACCCATGAACAAAGTTGCTTCAGGCGGTGAACTTTCAAGACTGATGCTGAGCATCAAATCACTCATTGCGGTTCATACGGCGCTTCCCACTATAATTTTTGATGAGATTGACACTGGAATTTCTGGCGAGATTGCCTTAAAGGTTGGCAATATCATGGAAAGGCTATCAAAAAACATGCAAGTGATTGCAATAACACACTTACCTCAGATAGCAAGTAAGGGGGATACCCATTTCCGGGTGTACAAAAATGAAAAAGACGAAATCACCAATACAAATATTACTAAACTCAACGAAGAAGAACGGATATTAGAGCTTGCCAAGATGTTAAGCGGGGATAATCCTGGCCAATCGGCCATTCAAAATGCACGTGAATTACTGTTTAAATTTTAAAGAGTTTAAGAATTAGAGATTAATAATAACTTTAGCTTTTTATTTACGACAAAAAACAAAAATTAATTTTATGTATAACTTACTGAAAGGTAAAAGAGGAATAATTTCAGGTGCTTTAGATCAAAATTCAATAGCCTGGAAAGTTGCAGAGAAAGCTCATGAAGAGGGCGCTGTATTCGTTCTGACCAATGCACCAATTGCCATGCGAATGGGCGAAATCAACAAACTGGCTGAAGCAACCAATTCACAGATCATACCTGCTGATGCAACAAGTGTAGAAGACCTAACCAACTTATTTACACAATCACAGGAGATTTTGGGTGGAAAAATTGATTTTGTTCTTCACTCCATTGGAATGAGCGTGAATATCCGAAAAAAGATCCCTTACCCTGAATTAAACTATGAATATTTTCAAAAGGGAATTGACGTTTCAGCGATGTCATTACATAAAATGCTGAGTGTTGCAAAAAAACTAGATGCTATTAATGAATGGGGAAGTGTGGTAGCACTTACGTATATGGCTGCACAGCGTACCTACCCTTTTTATACTGATATGGCCGATATCAAGGCAATGCTTGAATCAATAGCCAGAAGTTTCGGTTATCATTACGGTCTTGACAAAAAAGTACGAATCAATACTGTTTCTCAATCACCAACCAAAACCACTGCCGGTACAGGTATTAAAGGTTTTGGCAGTTTTTATGACTATGCAGATGCAATAGCCCCTTTGGGTAATGCTGATGCAGAATCATGTGCCGACTATTGTATTACATTATTCTCGGATCTGACCCGCATGGTTACCATGCAGAACCTGTTCCACGATGGAGGATATTCATCTACCGGAGTAAGCGATGATGTGATGTATCGTTTAGGGGTTGAGAATGGTGAGGGTTAATATCTGAAGAATAGAATTAGAAATTTTCTCATTCTCAATTGCACATAAGTATGTTTATTGATGTGTAAATTGGGGAGCTTTTATAGTTTGAGCTTTAAGATTAATTTCTGTTCTGAATTTAATAATACTCTGGGCGTTACCCGCTTGGACGGGTCGGGCTCTACGTTACAATCTTTTTCTGCTTCGCATAAAAAGGATTTCCACTTCGATCTCTAACGCTCAAAACACCGTACACATCTAAAAAAAAAAGACCCTTTGATGATTTAAAAAAATATTCCTTTGTGAGTTAAATGTGTATTTTAATTATGTCGGATTAATAATACTCATACAGGAAAATCCTATTAAATGATGACGCAAAAAAAGGGCTGACAGTTTCATCTTTCAGCCCTTTTTAGGAGATAGTCAATTAAAATAGTTTATTCCTCTTTCTTTTCTTCTTTCTTCCTTTTAGTACTTCTGGTTTTGGCTAGAATAAGAATCTCTTCTTTTTCCTTATCATAATCTACCTCCATTGTATCTCCTTCTGTCAGTTCCCCTTTCAGGATCTCTTCAGCAATTGGGTCTTCCAGATGTTTTTGAATAGCACGTTTCAAAGGACGGGCACCAAAATTAGAATCATACCCTTTTTCAGCGATGAAATTTTTTGCCGCATCAGTCAATATTATGGTATAACCCAAACTTTGAATTCTGTCGAACAGCGACTTAAGTTCAATATCAATGATCTTGAATATATCATCTTTGGTTAATGAATTAAATACGACCACATCATCCACACGATTCAGGAACTCAGGAGCAAAAGCGCGTTTCAACGCATTTTCAATAACACCTCTCGAATAAGTATCTGCCTGCGATGCCTTTGCGCCAGTACTAAAACCAACACCCTGACCGAAATCTTTTAATTGACGAGCACCAATATTTGAAGTCATGATGATGATAGTATTTCTAAAATCTACCTTACGCCCTAAACTATCGGTCAGCTGCCCTTCATCAAGAACCTGCAAGAGAATATTAAACACATCAGGGTGAGCTTTTTCGATCTCATCAAGTAAAACAACAGCATAAGGTTTTCTTCTAACTTTTTCTGTCAGCTGTCCGCCTTCTTCATATCCCACATATCCTGGAGGCGCTCCAACCAAACGTGAAACAGCAAATTTCTCCATGTACTCACTCATATCTACCTGAATCAAAGCATCCTCGGTATCAAACATGAAGCGGGCCAATTCTTTGGCTAACTCGGTTTTTCCAACACCAGTCGGTCCAAGAAAAATAAATGAGCCAATTGGCTTTTTAGGATCTTTCAATCCCGCACGGGTACGCTGAATTGCTTTTGTTAATTTCTTTACTGCATCTTCCTGACCAATAACCCTACTATTGATCGCATCAAACATCCCAAGCAATTTAATGCTATCAGCTTGTCCAACGCGCTGAACAGGAATTCCGGTCATCATAGAAACAACTTCCGCAACATTATCCTCAGTTACGGTATAACGATTTGTTTTTGTTTCAGCCTCCCACTCACTTTTCGCTTTTTCAAGCTCTTCAAGTAAGTTCTTTTCGGTATCACGAAGTTTAGCTGCTTCTTCATACTTCTGACTACGAACAACTTTATTCTTCTCGATCTTGATTTCTTCAATTTTCTGCTCCACATCAATAATATTTTGCGGAACATGAATATTAGTCAGGTGAACACGAGAACCAGATTCATCAAGCGCATCAATAGCCTTATCAGGTAGAAAGCGATCTGTAATATACCTTGAGGTTAAGCTAACACATGCATTTATTGCTTCATCAGTATAAGTTACACCGTGATGCTCTTCATATTTTTCTTTAATTCTATTCAGAATTTCAATGGTTTCAACAGGAGTTGCGGGCTCTACCATCACTTTCTGAAAACGCCTATCTAGAGCACCATCCTTTTCAATGAATTGGCGATACTCATCCAAAGTTGTTGCTCCAATACATTGAATTTCGCCACGAGCTAAAGCTGGCTTGAACATATTCGATGCATCCAGAGAACCTGAAGCACCACCAGCACCTACAATAGTATGAATCTCATCGATAAAGAGAATTACATCTGGCGATTTCTCTAGCTCATTCATTACTGCCTTCATTCTTTCCTCAAATTGACCCCGGTATTTTGTACCGGCAACCAATGAAGCAAGATCAAGCGTAACAACTCTCTTATTAAATAGCACACGTGAAACTTTACGCTGAACAATTCTAAGAGCAAGCCCCTCTGCAATGGCAGATTTACCAACACCCGGCTCACCAATAAGAATTGGATTATTCTTTTTACGACGCGATAAGATCTGAGAAACGCGCTCAATTTCTTTTTCACGTCCAACAATAGGATCCAATTTTCCATCTTCGGCAGCTCTGGTCAAATCGCGGCCAAAATTATCAAGAACCGGAGTTTTTGATTTAATATCAGAAACCTTTTTAGGCTGGCTGAAGCTTTCTTCTTCTCTGAAATCATCATCACCAGCAGGTGACCCTCCCGGAGCTTCATCACGGAAACCTTCCTTATTATTTTCTACTTCAACCTTGAAAATATCATAATTGACATTGTATTGCTGCAGGATCTGAGAAGCAATATTATCTTCGTCCCGAAGGATTGACAACAATAAATGCTCAGTACCTATGATGTCACTTTTAAATATTTTTGCTTCGAGATAAGTGATCTTCAAAACTTTTTCAGCTTGCTTGGTCAATGGAATGTTTCCAAGATTCACAGTTGTGCTGGAAGTTCCCTTAACAGAATCTTCAACAGACTTTCGCAATCTGGCTGTATCAACACCCGCACCCTTTAATATTTTTATTGCCATGCCATCTCCTTCCCTTATGAGACCCAGCAGTAAATGCTCTGTTCCAATATAATCGTGTCCTAGACGCAGGGCTTCTTCCCGGCTATATGATATCACGTCTTTGACGCGTGGGGAAAATTTAGCTTCCATTATATTACCTTTCTGTATGTATCAACGCCCTAATCTATTAAATTATTAGATTAATAACTATATGAATTCTGTAACATTTATCAACAATTACGCCATTTTATCAAAAAAGGTTTTCTAGACATATAACATAATAAAGTTGACATGTCTCTGACTAAAATACGATATTTGGAGATCAATAATCGATACAAATGTCAGACGAAAAAATAATCTTTTCTATGGCCGGGGTAAATAAGATTTATCCTCCACAGAAACAAGTACTTAAGAATATCTATCTATCGTTTTTCTATGGTGCAAAGATCGGGGTAATCGGACTAAATGGCTCTGGAAAGTCATCGGTGCTCAAGATCATTGCCGGATTAGACAAATCATACCAAGGGGATGTGGTGTTTGCTCCGGGCTATACTGTTGGGTATTTGGCTCAAGAACCGCTCCTTGATGCCCAAAAAACGGTACGAGAGGTAGTTGAAGAGGGTGTTGCCTCAACAACTGCTATATTAAAGGAATATGAGGAGATCAATGAAAAATTTGGATTTCCAGAAGTATATGAAAATGCAGACGAAATGGATAAACTTCTTGCTCGGCAAGGAGAATTACAGGACCAGATCGATGCTTGCGGGGCCTGGGAGCTAGATAGTAAACTTGAACGGGCAATGGACGCATTGCGCTGTCCTGAGCCGGATAGCAAAATTGCCACTTTGTCAGGCGGAGAACGCAGAAGAGTAGCATTATGTCGCCTCTTACTTCAAGAACCTGATGTTTTATTACTCGATGAGCCTACCAACCACCTTGATGCAGAGAGTATCGACTGGTTGGAACAGCATCTGAAACAATATAAAGGTACGGTAATCGCCGTTACGCACGATAGGTACTTCCTTGATAACGTAGCAGGATGGATTCTTGAACTTGATCGTGGCGAAGGTATTCCATGGAAAGGAAATTACTCATCATGGCTTGATCAAAAAGCTAAAAGACTAGCCTCTGAAGAAAAAACTGAAAGTAAGCGCCAGAAAACACTTGAAAGAGAACTTGAATGGGTTCGGATGGCACCCAAAGCACGCCATGCCAAGTCAAAAGCTCGTTTATCAAATTATGAAAAACTTGCCTCTGAAGATACTAAGGAAAGAGAAGAAAAACTGGAGCTGTTCATTCCTCCAGGGCCTAGATTAGGTAACCTAGTGATTGAAGCACAGAATGTTACCAAGGCTTATGGTGATAAATTATTATTTGAAAACCTCAGTTTCTCTCTCCCACCTGCGGGAATTGTTGGAATTATTGGACCAAATGGTGCAGGTAAAACTACGCTGTTTCGATTGATTACAGGACAAGAAACTCCGGATACTGGTTCATTTAGAGTGGGCCCGACCGTAGCCTTGGGATATGTTGACCAGATGCATGACGATCTAGATCCGGAGAAATCGGTTTGGGAAAATATTACTGATGGCCAGGAAACTATCTTATTAGGGAACCGACCGGTTAACTCAAGAGCTTATGTTTCCAAATTTAACTTCAATGGTGCAGACCAACAGAAAAAAGTTTCCGTGCTTTCTGGAGGAGAAAGAAACAGAGTGCATCTTTCAATAACACTTAAGAAAAGCTCAAACGTCCTCCTTTTAGATGAGCCTACAAATGATATTGACGTAAACACCTTAAGAGCACTGGAAGAAGGACTCGAAAATTTCGGGGGATGTGCTGTTATCATTTCACATGATCGCTGGTTTTTAGATAGGGTTTGTACCCATATCTTGGCCTTTGAAGGCAATTCGCAAATTTATTATTTTGAAGGAAATTATTCTGAATACGAAGAGAACAGAAAAAAACGTACTGGTGACGATCAACCTCACCGGATCAGGTATAAGAAACTAACTGATTAAGATTCTGGGCAGTGATCATACCAATTAGAGCGCTATTCGGTATGATCACCGTTCCATATAAATCATCAGTTGGTAAATAAGAATTCTTGAATATAGAGCCAACCAAAGGACACAGCCAGAAGTCCAATAAGATGTTCAAAATATTCTAACTCCTCATTGTTAAAATGTTAACAAATAAATAACATACTTGGGCCGATAGGTTGAAAGATAATCACCTATCTTTAATTATATAGTAATTTCCTTTATTATACCGGTTTAAATACTAATTCAATCTTGAATCAAAATTTATGACTTGGAAGAAATTTAATGGAGAAACCATCGAAAGCCCGATCCTTGAAGAAGTTGAGCATGCAATTGAACGCGAATCTGCACTTGGCAACAAATTAAAGGTCTGTATTGGCACAGACTCCCAGGTTAAAGGATCAATCATCGACTTTGCGACCGTTATTGTATTTTTAAGAGAAAAGAAAGGTGGATTTATGTATATCCATCAGGAGCGCTCTTCTTTGAAAATGGGGATTAAAGAACGAATGCTCTCAGAAGTACAAAAATCAATCGAATGTGCTTATTCCCTTTGCGACCTACTTGATCTTTATGATGTAGATCTGGAAGTTCATGCCGATATCAATACCAACCCAAATTTCAAATCAAACATGGCACTGCATGAAGCTATGGGATATATCTTAAGTATGGGATTTGTATTTAAAGCAAAACCGGAAGCCTTCGCTAGTTCAGCTTGCGCTAATAAACTAGTTCAATAAACAAAGAAGCCATTGCTTTTGACAATGGCTTCTGTTGTGAATTATAATTGGTTTATGAAGATTTAAGTTTGATTTGTTCAGTAACGATATGCCTCACATTTTCCATGTCATCCTCTAATTCATCTTCTGCATCCTTTTCATAGATAAATCCATGGTTGCTTACAAGCAATGTACCTTGACTGTATTTTTCATTGTGCTGTGTTGAATCAAGACCTTCCTGCTCTTCTTCAGAGCTTACACGCATCGGCTGCAATAAGTTAATGAATTTGAAGATACCATAAGAGACAATAAAACTATAGGACACTGTGATTGTAACTAATTTAAGCTGAGTAAAGAAAAATTCATGGTTCCCATAGAACCAACCATCAGAACCTGCTGGGTTTACTGTTTTTGTTGCTAGTAAACCGGTCAATAATAACCCAACTATACCACCTACGCCATGGCAAGGAAATACATCGAGCGTATCATCTAGGGTAGTTTTTGATTTCCAATAAACCGCTAGATTCGATATTATTGCCGCCACAAATCCTATAAATATACTCTGCGGAATTCCGACGTATCCGGCGCCGGGTGTTACTGCGGCAAGTCCAACCACTGCACCAATACAAAAACCAAGTACTGATGGCTTTTTACCTCTAACTACATCAAAGAACATCCAAGATAAGCCTCCGGCAGCACCTGAAATATTAGTGGTTGCGAATGCTGAAACAGCCAGAGCATTAGCACCAAGTGCAGATCCGGCATTAAAGCCAAACCAGCCAAACCATAATAAGCCAGTTCCTATCAAAACATAAGGAATATTTGCAGGTGGAATTTCTTGACCGTTAAGATGCGTTTGCCTCCGTTTTAAAACCATTGCACCTGCCAAAGCAGCCATACCTGCAGAAATATGAACAACAGCACCTCCAGCAAAATCAAGACCTCCCATTTTAAATAAAAATCCATCCGGATGCCATACCCAATGCGCGATTGGTGCATAAACCAGCAAACTGAACAGACATATAAATAATATATAAGATGTAAAACGAATACGTTCTGCCACTGCACCAACTACCAAACCAGGTGTTATGATTGCAAACATTAATTGAAATAATGCAAATAGTGTTAAAGGTATTGTTGGTGCCAAAGTCCAGGGTTCACCTGAATTGACTCCTTGAAAGAACAGAAAAGTTCTGGGATCTCCAATAATACCACCAATGCTCTCACCAAAAGAAAGACTGAATCCAACAGTAACCCAAAGTATACTAACTACCCCAGCGGCAACTACGCTCTTGATCATCGTTGAAATAACATTTTTACGATGAACCATTCCACCGTAAAAAAATGCTAAGCCAGGCGTCATCAGGAATACCAAAGCCGTAGCCACTAGCAACCAGGCGATATCAGCTCCGTTATACTTGCCGGTATCAGCAAAATCTGGAAGAGAAGGAACAAAAACTGCAGCTATAGCTATGCTGGCAAGAAATAAAAATGGCAAAATTTGCTTTAATCCAATTTTCATGATAAAATTTCAATATTTAGAACAAAAATCTTATTGTTTAATACAAATGTATAATGATTTTGAAAAAAATCATTATTATTTTAATATTTTTTTAAATAAATATTCAATTTTTAAGAGATTTGTAATCTTAAATGAGATTTTAACAGGTAAAATGTTCAATAAGTGACATAAAATTTAAAATATTGTAATAAAATCATGAAAAATAATTAAAATACAGGTTATATTTTCAATATTTTAATTTAAAACCTAAGAATTAAGGTAAAAAAATAAAATTGTTGAGAAAAAATGGCATAAATGAGTCGATAGATTTACTAGATTGAAGGGCAAAGCCTAATAAGACAAGACGAAGTCGAAAATAAGTCAATCAAGAAGAGATAGTAATAGTAGGGATAGATAATTAGCTCACTCTGGTCAAACGAGTAAAACAGAAGCTGGCTTATAAGCACTCCCTTGAATCACTCCTTTGGCCTCAAGACGCTTATCAATATAGCTCTGGATTTGAGATTTCTTCATGCCCCAGTTCGGAGCAATCAGCAGATCAAAGTCAGCCAAACCAAAAAGACGCTGTAAAACGATATCAGGACGCAAGAGTGGAATGAATTCTGCTATAAAGTCAGTGTACTCATCTATTGTAAATACCTTAAATGGATCACGGCTATATTTTGTACCCATAATAGACCCTTTTACAATATGAAGATGGTGTAGCTTAACAAATTTAATTTGTGGGAACCTGTTTATTTCATCCGCATAGCGAAGCATCATTTCATGAGTCTCCCATGGGAATCCAAAAATAGTATGAACACAAATATCAACTTTTGAATTTTGAGCCAACTGAACTGCATTTACAAATTCCTGATGACTACATCCCCTATTTATCCTTAATAGTGTATCATCATAGATCGACTCCATTCCCATCTCAAGATCCACATCAAAGCGATCGGAATAACTTTCAAGCAAGGCAAGTTTTTCAAAGTCAATACAATCAGGACGGGTACCTACCGATAACCCAACAATGCTGTTTGTGTTGATACTTAGAGCCTCATCATAAAGCATTTTTAGATAATGCGTTGGGGCATAGGTATTGGTATTAGGCTGAAAATAGATAATGAATTTTTCAGCTCTATAATTTTTAAATGCCCGCTCCATTCCCTGCTCGATCTGTTCTCGAATAGTTGGCAAACTTCTTGAAAGTTCAGGCGTAAACGAATCAACATTGCAATAGGTACAACCGCCATAACCCTTACTTCCATCGCGATTGGGACAAGTAAATCCGGCATCGGCAATTATTTTATATACACGCTGACCATCATACTTATTTTTAAGGTATGCGCCATAATGATTATAATTCTTATGCCCGTAATCTAAAGGTGTTCCCAAAATTCTATTTTCGCAAAGATACAAAATTCAACCTTACCCTTAAATTAAGTCTATTTTTCGAATATACTTTAAGACAAAAATGCCTTGCAAAAGAAATTTGAGATGGGAATGCCAAATAAAAAAAACAAATTGAAAGAAAATCAGCATAGCGGATCAATTCGAATCTAGCCTTACAATCAGGAAATAAGGCGCTGAAAAAATGAGGTAATTAAAGGGAATTAAAATTCCGGGGTACCGGCAAACACTCAAGTTCTCAAAATGCCATTAAGCATTTCACAATAAAAGCTGATTTCTTAAGATCGTAAGTTCTTAAACGCTTTCTGTCTTAAATTCCTATGCAAATTTGCTACGTAATTCGGCAGTCCAATTATTCTTACCTTTACAGTATAATCAGGAAAGCAAAAATGACCGAAGTTTATAGACCCAAACATAAGATACGTTTTGTTACTGCAGCTGCATTGTTCGACGGGCATGATGCTACAATCAATATCATGCGCCGCATATTGCAATCTTCGGGTGCAGAAGTAATCCACTTGGGTCATAACCGTTCAGTTTTAGAGGTTGTGAATTGCGCCATTCAGGAAGATGTGCAGGGAATTGCAATGACCTCATATCAGGGTGGGCATAATGAATACTTCAAATACATGTTCGATCTGCTGCAGGAATCAGGGGCCGGACACATCAAAATATTTGCTGGCGGAGGCGGAGTAATTTTACCCGATGAAATCAGCGAGTTAAAAAAATATGGCATAACCCAGATCTACTCTCCTGACGACGGCCGCAAAATGGGGCTGCAAGGAATGATCAATGACATGTTAGAACAATGCGATTTCTTGACCAGAACAAGCCTCAATAATGAACTTCAAGGAATCGGTAAACAAGATAAAAAGGCCATCGCTTCTGCCATAACGCTGGCCGAAAACCATCCGGAGCAGACCGAAGAATTTCTTCAAGAGCTTAAAAAAATAATCAATGGCAAAATTGTCCCCGTTATAGGAATCACCGGAACAGGTGGTGCCGGAAAATCATCACTCATTGATGAGCTAGTGCGACGTTTTTTGGTAGAAACTGATAAAAATATCGCAATCATTTCAGTTGATCCATCGAAACGTAAAACAGGAGGTGCATTATTAGGTGACCGAATCAGGATGAATTCCATCAATAACTCACGGGTTTATATGCGATCGCTGGCAACCAGACAAGCAAACCTAGCGCTTTCAAAATATATTCAGGAATCCATTGACATTTGTAAAGCAGCTGGATTTGACCTGATCATTGTAGAAACATCAGGCATCGGACAGTCAGATACCGAAATTACTGAACATGCTGATGTAGCATTATATGTGATGACTCCCGAATTCGGAGCAGCAACACAGCTCGAAAAAATCGATATGCTTGATTTCGCAGATATTGTTGCTATCAATAAATTCGATAAACGAGGCGCATTGGATGCGATCAGAGATGTTCGAAAACAATTCAAACGTAACCACCAGCTTTTTGATACCCCCGACAAGGATCTTCCCGTGATCGGAACCATGGCCTCTCAGTTCAATGACCCGGGCATGAACAAGCTCTTTTCAGAATTGATGGCTTCAATTTTAAAGAAAACAGGTTTTGATTTTCATGCAAAAATGGAAATGAGTGCCCAGCAATCCGAGAAAACTTACATTATACCACCCGAACGGACCCGCTATCTTGCAGAAATTGTTGAATCAAGCGCTGAATATAATTCCTGGGTAAATAAACAATGTAAACTAGCCCAGCAACTCTTCCAGGTACATGGCACCTTGGCTATTGCTTCTGAACATAAAAAAGAGGATTCCATAAAATCGTTAAAAGAAATATATCAGGTACTTGAACAAAGTCTGGATCCTGAATGCAAACGACTTCTGGAAGAATGGCCCCAAACGATCAAGAAATATAAAGCAGACGATTTCATTTATAAAGTTCGCGATAAAGAGATAAAACAATCTCTTTACACAGAATCCTTATCAAAACTCCGTATTCCCAAGATCTCTCTTCCACGATTTGAGGCATGGGGAGATATATTAAGATGGATCCTAACTGAAAATGTTCCTGGAGAATTTCCTTATGCTGCAGGGGTATTCCCACTCAAGCGCGAAGGCGAAGATCCTACCCGAATGTTTGCAGGCGAAGGTGGTCCAGAAAGAACTAATAAAAGATTCCATTATGTGTCTTTGGATCAGCCAGCCCATCGTTTATCTACCGCTTTCGATTCGGTTACACTCTATGGTGAAGATCCGGATTTACGGCCCGATATTTATGGAAAGATCGGTAACTCAGGTGTGAGCATTGCAACACTGGATGATGCCAAAAAATTATATAGCGGTTTCGACCTTTGTAACCCTTCCACTTCCGTTTCCATGACAATCAATGGCCCGGCACCAATGCTACTTGGATTCTTCATGAATGCAGCCATTGATCAACAATGCGAGCAATACATCCTTGAAAATGGACTATTGGAAGAAACCAAAGTAAAAGTCGATCAGTTATTTAAGTTGAAAGGAATTTCAAAGCCCAGTTATCAGGGAGAACTACCTGAAGGAAATAATGGCTTGGGATTGATGCTCCTGGGGCTTACCGGAGATCAGGTATTACCACCAGATGTGTATGCCAAAATAAAAGCATTTGCCATCGCCAATGTTAGAGGAACTGTACAGGCAGATATTTTAAAGGAAGATCAGGCACAAAACACCTGTATATTTTCTACTGAGTTCGCATTAAGAATGATGGGCGATATCCAGAAATACTTTATTGATAATCTGGTCAAGAACTTCTATTCCGTTTCCATTTCGGGATATCATATTGCTGAAGCCGGTGCTAATCCAATTTCACAATTGGCCTTTACACTGAGCAATGGTTTTACATTCGTTGAATATTACCTCAGCAGAGGGATGCATATTGATGAATTTGCACCAAACCTATCGTTCTTTTTCTCGAACGGAATTGATCCTGAATATTCGGTGATCGGGCGTGTTGCCAGAAGAATCTGGGCCAAAGCCATAAAACATAAATACAAGGGTAATGATCGTTCTCAGAAATTAAAATATCATATTCAAACCTCCGGAAGATCATTACATGCTCAGGAAATTGACTTTAATGATATCCGTACCACACTGCAGGCACTTTATGCGATCTATGACAATTGCAATTCTCTGCATACCAATGCCTATGATGAAGCAATAACCACACCTACTGAAGAATCTGTTCGTAGGGCAATGGCCATTCAGCTAATTATCAACCGCGAATTAGGGTTGGCTAAAAATGAGAACCCTTTACAAGGAGCCTTCATTATTGAGGAGCTCACAGAACTAGTGGAGGATGCCGTTCTTGAAGAGTTTAAAAGAATAAATGACCGTGGAGGTGTTCTTGGAGCTATGGAAACGATGTATCAGCGAAGCCGCATTCAGGAAGAATCTCTTTATTATGAAACACTAAAGCATGACGGGACTTATCCAATTATAGGGGTAAACACTTTCCTAAATAAAAATGGTTCGCCCACAATTATTCCTTCGGAGGTGATTAGAGCTACAGAAGAAGAGAAAAAATTTCAAATTTCAGCTCTGGAAGCCTTTAAAAATCGAAATTCTGAGGTTTCAGCTGCACTATTAAAAGATCTTCAACAGAAAGCTATTGCCGGCGAAAATATATTCGACAGCTTAATGGAAGTTTGCAAAGTTTGTTCGATTGGGCAGATCTCGCATGCATTATACGAAGTTGGCGGACAATATAGGAGGAACATGTAATGCAGTTTTCAAATCCGGATATAGATATTTCAACACTTCCAAAAGCAGAAGAAAGCAAATTGCTACCGGTTGATGAGCGGCACTATACCGTCGTAATTTATTACCAAGCAATGTATTGGATCATCTTTTTTTTAGCTACACTGATTGTAATGATCCTCAACAAAGAATTTCACAGCTGGATGATTGTTGGGATAACACTCTTAGGTTTTGTAGTTCTTTGCTTTCTCAGCTTCAGATTATCTTTTCTGAATTTTAAGAATAAGGCGTACGCGTTCAGGGAGCATGACATCCTATTTCAGACAGGCTGGCTAAAAAAAACTCTACATATTTGTCCGTATAACCGGATTCAGCATTGCTCAGTAGATGCCGGGGTATTTGAAAGAAATCTAGGCATAAGCAAACTCAATATCTATAGTGCAGGCGGAAATAATTCTGACATTGTCATACCTGGACTAACAACTGAAGATGCCAATAGCATGAGGGAACTGATTATTCGAAAAAATCAGCAGGAATGAGTGTGAGTGATTGGGGCGAATTCAAACGTCAGCCATTTTTGGCTGTAGGACAAATCTTCTTTAAAACTTTTATTCAGCTACTAAAAACCATTTGGCCTTTAGTTCTTATCACGGTAGTGAGAGCCGACTCTGAACAGAGTATTCCTATAGATTTCTGGTTTATTCTAATCCCGATATTCATATTTATTAAAGCCCTCATCGACTATTTTTTCTTCAAATTCAGAATTACAGACGAAGAAGTACAGGTAAAAAGCGGAATTTTTTCTAGAAAACAGATAACCCTACCACTGCATACGATTCAAACCGTACATATCAATCAAAGCTGGATTCAAAAAATCTTTAACCTCTCCGAATTGGCTTTTGATACCCCCGGATCTGGAAAAGCAGAAGTGACTATTCAGCTAGACAAACCGCAGGCAGCGCAGGTAATGACTTTTGTGATTCAAAAAAGCATAGTTATAGAATCGGTAGAAAACAAGGATAAAATGATTTCCGAGCTTAAATTTAAGGATCTAATCAAGTTGGGAATAACGTCAAACCACTTTGAAACAATGCTTATTCTTATCGGTCTGTTTTTATCGTTCTTGAATAATATTAAAGATATTATTCAAGACGACAACGAGAATCTGTTAGAAGATTCTACTAATAAGATCTTAGAAAGCGGTATCCTATTTATTGCTACAGGAATACTAGCTATTTTCATCTTGTCGGTTTTCGTTTCTTTGATCCGAACCACCCTAAGCTATATCAATTTCCAACTATCAAAAACTTTAAAAGGATTCAAAATCAGCAAGGGACTGATCAACAGTTCTGAGAAATTAATTCCATTTAAAAAAGTACAATTCTTATCATGGAAGACCAACTGGCTACGAAAAACTTTCGACATGTACCTTTTCGAATTTCATACCATTGGTGGTAAAGAGGTACAGAATAACCTGAGAATTAAAGTACCGGTTACCTCAGAATTTATACTTCAAAAACTTATCAAATCGTACTTTCCAGATATTCCGGAACAGTTTGATAGCAATTTGAAGGTGCATTCATCCTATTTGTATAGAAACATCTTATTCTTTGGCATAATACCTTCTCTGGCACTCTCAATACCGCTCTTTCTGTTTGCTCATGAAAAAGCGATCCTACTATTATTTATACCATTTTATGTAATTCTATACTTTTGGCTATACAGTAGAAAATACCTCTTTTCATGGACCAGCAATCTCATCCATATAAATACCGGTGTTTTTGGAAACCGAACAATGGTTCTGAAATGGGAAAAAATCCAGTCAGTCAAAATTTCTCAAAGCTTATATCAGCAGCATAAATTTCTTGCCGACCTGATTATAAATACGGCAGGTGGAACTATTAAAGTACCCTATATTCCATTGGAAGCAGCGAGAGAACTACAGAATTTTGCCATGTATAAAGTGGAAAGTAGTGGAGAGGGTTGGCAATAGATATTCATAACTAGAAATAGTCAAACCCTTAAATCATTTTTAAAATTAGTCAAGGATTTAGAAACTTGCTTAGCATACACGAATTTAATTAACTTATCCTAATGAATAATCCTGAAAAGGAGTCCCTATACAGGAAAATATTTATTAAAAGCTGGAACTAAACAAGATGAAAAAACAAATTCATAGCAATTGCTGGCTTCTGGAATAATGAATAGATAAAAAATAGATTTATATTAATTGTAATTTCTATACTATAGGTTTTTAAAACGTTTTTTAAAACCTATATTTATTTATAAACCAAAAAAAGACATCATGAAAAACGTATTATTAATTTTTTCTTTCTTATTAATCTCTGCAGCTGCACAAGCACAGGGCACAAAAAAACTATTCAATGGTAAAGATTTGACAGGATGGACTATTCATGGCACCGAAAAATGGTATGTTGAAAAAGGTAATCTTGTTTGTGAAAGTGGGCCAAATAAAAAGTATGGATACCTGTCTACAGATAAAAGCTATAAGAACTTTGTTCTTGAGTACGATTTCAAACTGGAAGCAAACGGAAATAGTGGTGTATTCATTCGTTCATCAATTGATGGGACAAAGATCAGCGGATGGCAGGTAGAAGTTGCTCCTCCTGGAAATGGCACAGGTGGCATTTATGAATCTTATGGCAGAGGATGGTTGACTAAGCCAACTGCTGAGGTAGAAAGCGGATTAAGTCCTGAAGGATGGAATACTGGTAAAATTCAGGTGATTAACGATGAGATCACAACCTGGTTGAACGGAAAACAGATCTCCTATTTAAAAGATGCGAAGATCGGCGCAGGAAATGGATTCATCGCACTTCAAATACATGACGGTGGTGGTATTAAGGTAAGATGGAAAAACATCAAAATAAAGGAGTTAAATTAATAAAAGATTTAATTGGCTATAAAAAGGCTGAATGGTGCATATATTTTTTAATAAGCCAGTAAAAAGCATTTGCATAAAATATAAAATACCTTATAAAAAACTTACACACCTATGAAAACCAACCCCGAATCGTCACGTAGAGGCTTTATAAAAAAATTAGCAACATCAACTGCAGCTGTTGCTGTGGGGAGTAGCGTAATTGCAGCAACTACAGAAAACCATATAAACTTAATTACTATACCTAAAAGGCAAACAATTAGTGCCAACGATAATATTAACATCGCCCTGATTGGTGCAGGAGGAATGGGTACTGGCGATACACTAACTGCCTTAAAAGTTCCGGGAGTAAAGCTTGTAGCTGTATGTGATCTGTATGATGGTCGTTTAGCAGATGCAAAAAAGCGTTGGGGACAAGATATATTTACAACTAGGTCATATAAAGAAATTTTAAGCCGTTCAGATATTGATGCAGTAATTGTTGCTACTCCAGATCATTGGCATCAGCAAATATCTATCGATGCCATGCGTTCAGGCAAACATGTTTATTGTGAAAAACCGATGGTACATGATATATCAGAAGGTCCGGCAGTAATTAAAGCTCAAAAAGAAACAGGAAAAGTATTTCAGGTTGGAAGTCAAGGGGTATCGTCACTTGGAAATGAAAAAGCCAAAGAACTATTAAAAGATGGGGCAATTGGACAGCTTAACTTTGCTGAAGGATTCTGGGCTCGCCACTCTCCTGGAGGAGCATGGTCATACCCAATTCCGGAAGATGCTTCTGCAGAAACTGTAGATTGGGAAACCTATCTAAGCAATACCACAAAACGTCCGTTTGATGCAAAACGTTTCTTCAGATGGAGAAACTATCGTGATTATGGAACAGGAATGTCGGGAGATTTATTTGTTCACCTGTTTTCAAGTTTGCATTTTATAACCGATTCATTCGGTCCGAATAAAATATATTCATCAGGAGGTTTAAGGTATTGGAAAGATGGAAGAGAGGTTCCAGACGTGCTTTTAGGCATATTTGACTATCCAGATCAAGCACAGGCTCACCCCGCATTTAACTTATCGCTAAGATGTAATTTCATTGATGGAACTAGCGGAAGTACGATATTGAAACTGATTGGAAGTGAAGGAGCGATGGATATTGGATGGGATAGTGTAACCTTAAGAAGAAATAAGAATTTTTCTACTGATGATCCTTTCTTTATTGAAAGCATGAAGAAGGCAGGCACACCACTAACTGACAGGAAGAGAATTCTACCTCAGGAAGAATATACATTTTCAGCTGAAAAAGGTTATATGGGTGGCCCATATGACCATTTCGTGAATTTCTTTAATGCCATTAAAAGCAATGGAAAGGTTGCTGAAGATGCCATTTTCGGATATCGCGCAGCAGCACCTGCATTATTATGTAACGACAGTTATAATAATGATACAGCCATTTTATGGAATCCCGAGAAGATGCAATTAGTTAAAAAATAAATTGAATTATAAAAGAAAACCCGATCAGTTTAAATACAGATCGGGTTTTCTTGTTTATAATATATAAAACTATCCAGCTATCCAGCTAAATTTATATTCAAGGGAAGGATTTTTCATTCTTTCTGCCACTCTTAACAAACGATCAGGTAAGTTCATTACATAATCACGTGCCTTTTCACCAGCTTCATTTAAGTCGCGTATTTTTTCAATATGCCATTCATCAATGAGTTGCTTCATAATCTGTACATAATCTACAGCAGTATAAACACCAAGGCGTTGAGCAGCATCGGTAAAATGACCAAATGTCTGTCCCATTTGCAAGCCAACTTCACGAAGGAAGTGTGCAGGCATAACAATCTTATTACGCATCATATCTTCAAAAGCAATCATAGCCTCGCTAGGATCCACTTCAAAAATTCGGAGCATAAAATCTTTATAGGCTTTGGCGTGCCTAGCCTCGTCGGATGCAATTACGCCACACATTTTAGATAAAAGTGTATCTCCTTCAGTTTTAGCAAGAGAAGCAACCCTTCTATGTGAAATATTAGTAGCAAGTTCCTGAAAACTTGTATAAATAAAATTTCGGTAAGGATCATGACCTGTACCAATATCAAAACCATCTGCAATTAGATATTGAGTTGATATTTCCATCTGGCGCATATCAACACGGCCTGACAAATAAAGATATTTGTTAAGCAAATCACCATGGCGGTTTTCTTCAGCAGTCCAGTGTCTTATCCATTTCATCCAACCATTTTCTTCATCTTTTGATATACCATCAACCATAGTCAACCAAGACTCATAAGTAGGAAGAGCTTCTTCAGTGATTGTATCACCTATCAAAACAGCTACCAGATCATAAGAAAGAGCTTCTGCATTTTCTTTAAGGTCTTTGATATCTGAAAAGAAAGTATCGCGGGTTGAATCAGGCAAAAAATCAGATGGTTGCCAATTGGTTTCAATAGGTTTAAGGTAATCATGCATTTTCTCAAGCATATATTTTTCAATATGCATTAATACCTCTCTACGGGATCCTAAATTGATGTTCATTTGTATCGCTTATTTTGTAAATATACAGATTAAGGCTGATTTGAAGCCATAAAAATGTCAAAATCTAGCATAAATCATCAGGAAACAATAAAGCCCTCATGATTTTCATCAGGTTGAATATGCAAAATTCGACAGAAAAGTACCCATACGTCATAATTACGATAGGTTTCCGATAGCGATCAGGCGTTAGTTGGTTGGTTAGATGGTTAGTTGGTTAGATGGTTAGTTGGTTAGTTAGTTAGGAATTGGAGTCACTAACCCTGGGTGAACTTGGCATAACACAAAAAAGCCTCAACAGTTTCCTGCGAGGCTTTCTATAAAATT
>Ga0222712_10001950_pt1 | contig 24524 bp, 7 predicted proteins | sample C33_657DmetaG_FD_165043 | JGI IMG/M metagenome (GOLD analysis project Ga0222712, IMG submission 165043) | Estuarine water microbial communities from San Francisco Bay, California, United States - C33_657D | ecosystem: Environmental > Aquatic > Marine > Unclassified | place: USA: California... | reverse complement strand
CAGGACGATCGAACCGAACGAGCGCCACAGCGGATTCCACAACGCCGGCAAAAACGGCGCCTTCTTCACTTTTCTCCCCGCTCTCGCGTCTTCCTCCGCCGCGCGCGCCCTCGCGCGCACGCCTTCTAGCGCATCCGCGACGTGCGTTTCGAACGCTCGCGAATTATTCTTCGCCACGAACGCCTCCGGGGGCGGTAACAGATCGCTAACCTCGACCTTCCCACCTTTCCCCGCGCTCGCGTCTTTCCCTCGGCGTAAGAACGGGGTGACCCAGTGAAAGATGACGCGCGACACGAAGTTCGCCCCGGCGCGACCTCGCGCTCGCGACCGTTTCGTCGTCATCGCGCGACGTGGTTCCGTGTTTTGTCGTCCACCGACTTCACTTCTCCGTGGACGACGCGTCGACGGATGACCGACGATGACCGCGCATCTTTTTTTTTTGAGCTCATCTTTTTTTTTGAGCTCAACTTTTTAATTAATCGAGCTCAACTTTTTTTCGACGTCGTCATCGCATCGCGCGCACGTCTGGTCGATGCGATCGCTCGATGTCGATCGTCGCGTGCGCGTCGTTCGCGCGCACGTCGACGTTCGCGCGCGAACGATCGCGGTGGCGGTGTTCGGGGCGTGCGTGATGGACGCGCACGCCAGGAGCGGCGCGCGCGCGGCGCTCGCGCGAGGCACGACGACCCCGGGCGTGGTGAACATCACTTTTGGCGGCGTGGGGTATAACATCGCGCGCGGATGCGCGACGGTGATCGCGCGCGCCGGGGTGGAGATGGACGTCGCGTTGGTGAGCGTCGTCGGCGACGACGCGAGCGGGCGAGCGTTCGCGAAAGAGTGGGCGAGCGTCGCGCTCGCGATGAAAGGGACGATAGCGATCGCGCCGAACGCGCGAACGGCGCACGTGGTGTGCGTGATGGGTGATGATGGGGAAATCGCGAGCGCGATCGCGGATTGCGCGATCGTGGAGAAGGAGTTTACGCCGGAGCGAGCGCGGGCGTTCGAGGACGCGGCGAGGCGAGCGGCTTTCGTGGTCGTCGATGCGAATTTGACCCCCGAAGCCATAGCGGAAGTGTGCAAGATGTGCGAAGAGGGAGGTAAGCGCGTGTGGTACGAGCCGGTGTCGGTGGAGAAGTCGAAGCGAATCGCGCTCGCGTTCGGCGGAGCGCGACCGATGTCGAGCGTCGCGTACGCGTCGCCGAACGCCGCTGAGTTGCGCGAGATGGCGAACGCGATCAGGCGTACTTGGGCGCAAGGTTCGCCCATGTCCCCGTGTCCTTTCAACCCGTCGATGGAGTTTCAAAGCGCGAGCGAGGCGCTCGATTATTTAGCGAGCGACGTCTCCACCGTTCTCGCCGCGGGTTGCGGCTGCGTCGTCCTCACCCTCGGCGAGCTCGGTTGCGTGGTGTCCACCGCGTCGCCCGATGGTATTGTCTCGCGTGCGACGCACGTGCACATTCCCGCCGCACCTTGTCGCGAGATTGTTTCCGTCGTCGGCGCGGGCGACGCTTTAGTCGCCGGCGCCGTCGCCGCGCTCGCGCTCGGCGTCTCCCCGCTCGCCGCCATCGCGCGCGGCGTCGCGTGCGCGAGCTTTACGTGTGGCGCACACGGCGCGACGATGCCGAGCGTGGATGAACGCGATATCGACGTCATCGCGCGCATCGCGCTCGACGCCGCGCGAACGTTAACGCCGGCGGTGCCGCAATGACGCTCGCGCTCGCCGACGTCAACGTCACCGCGTACAGCTCGCGACTTCACGCGCGTGCGAGTAGCAGTAGGTAGAATAGTCATGTGTATCGCGTGTGTCACGCAAAATCGCGCTCACCTCGATCGTTGTTTCATCGTTCGCTCGTTCGCGTCCGCCTCGCCTCGCCGAGCTCGCGCGCTTCGAGCGTCCCAAACGACATTTCTCAACGCCCATCGCGACCGCGCATCGCACGAAGGCGATGCATCGAATGCGCGCGTTCACCGTTCGCGTTCGCCTCGCGCGCGCGCGTCTCGCGTTCGCCTTCGTCGCTTTCACCGTGGTCTCGCGCGCGTCGCTCGCGCTCGCGTCGACGACCGAAGACGAACGCGCGTTTACGATCACATCATTCACCCCGAACGAGCGCGAAACGTGCTTCGTGACGCCGTACGGGTGGTATTGCACACCGTCGTCGATCGAGTATTCGACGACGATTTACGACGGAAGCGAGACGTACGACGGGGAGAGGTACGACGCGCGGGCGGAGGCGAGCTCGAGCGCGAGCGCGTGCGGGACGGCGAGCGCGGCGACGTGCGGGAACGCCACCGTGGAGGAGTGCGCGGAGTTGTCGTTCGAATTGCGACGAGCGTCACTGAGAGTGGATACGGATGATGCCCTGGCGATCGCGTACGAGTGGTTCGTGAATAGGTTTAACGGGAGCGACGATTGGTTGGGGACGAGGGAGGAGCCGTGGGCGACGGTGGAACGCGCCGAGCGACGGGTGAGGTTCTTGAGAGTGGTGAATGAAGCGAGTGGGCGAGGGACCAAATTCATGAGGCCGTTACAGATTTGGGTGCGCGAAGACGTCGGGGACGATGCGATGAAGCAGAAGCAGATCGGGAACGGGCGGTACGCCGGGATTTCCATCGCCGAGTAGAGAGCCGTAGTCCGTAGAGTTTTAGGTTTGTGGGTAGTCTCTAGAGTGTTGATTGTATGCTCACGTTCTATAACGTGCGCACGCTATGTTCTAATGCACTAAGGCGCGAAACGCGGTGGCGGTGGCTCCCGCGCGTCACGACGCTACGTTTGTCTTTGGTGCAAACGTACACTCCTCGAGCTGGCGCGCCAAGCGCGCTTCGGCGAGCATTTGATGCCGAACTTCGGCTTTTTCGTCCACATTCTCGGCAACGGCGAACGGCTCGGGGATCGTACGCCATCCCTTGCGATCGAAATCGTCCAAATCTTCGAGGAACACTTTGGCGTAGCGCTCGCGCTTTTCGGCTTCCAACTGCCGCGCCTTGGATTGCTTTTCCAAAAAAACATCCAGACCTTTGATTTTGGCGTTCGAAGGCGCACGCATCGAGCGCGGCGCTTGCGCTGACGTTATTGGCTCGAACGTACACTCCTCCATCTCGCGGTTGGCCGAACGTTTGCGTAAAGTTTCGAGCGCCTCTTCCTTTTCTCGCTGGTAAGCCTCGATGCGCGCGCTCAAGACGTCCCCGCCTAGTCCGTAATCCATGGCAAACGTGCCCTGGCTTCGCGCTCGTCGCGCCTCGATCGAGCGATCCAAGTTCGGCGCGAACGTATACTCTTCCCTGAACTCGCGCTCGAGCTGCGCCTGCGCGCGCTTCATCGCCAAATCGCGACGCTCGTCGTGCACCAAGTCGTCGAGCGAGGTACCAATCGGCGCGAGCTTGCGCGACTTTTCATTCAACTCGGGCTCGTGCGTGAACTGCTCGTAGTGCCGGTATTCCAGCACGCGCTGCGTCATGCGCTTTCGCTCGGCATCGGTAAACGCTAATCGCGCCGCGCGCTCATCAGGCTTCTCAAGCAGCTCGCGCACGTGCTTGCTTTTACGCAAAATATTCGCCGCGCTGCCAGTGTCTGGAGTAAACGTACACTCATCGTCCTCTTGCGCCCGCTGCTCTTCGATTCGTCGGTGACATTTCTCGACGTATTCGCGCTGTCGTTCAAGAAATCCTGCGCCAACTTTACCTTGACGCGCGAGTCGCTCGAACACCCGTTCGCTGTTTGGCGCGATTTTCGGCGCGAACGTGAGCTCCTCATCGTCGTCGCGCGGCGCCACCCGAGCGCGGCGCCTCGACGGGACGCCGTCGCCCCCCGAGGCCTGGTCTGATTCTGCGCGTTGTCTCGCCAACGCCGCGCTCGTTGGATTGATTTCTGGCTTGAACGTGTATTTGGCGCTGAGCTCCTCCGCGACTTTCGCTTCGGCTTTCCGCACGGCGTCTTGTTTGCTTTGCAAAACGTCGTTCACTCGTTCGTGCAACGGCGCCGCGGGCTCGCCCGCGCTCATCCGCGACTTAACCAATGTCTTCGGCTGAAACGTGAGGTCTTCCATCTCGAGCGCGACGACGCGCGCTTGTGCCCGCTCGAGTCTCTCCGCGCGCTTCTCCGCGTACGCCAACAATCGCTCGCTCGCCGGCGCTTCATCCGTTTCCTTGGGCCGTCGTCCCGTCTTTGGCGCAAACGTGCAGTGCTCCGCGAACGCCTCCGCCTCCTTCGCCGCCTTTACCGCCGCCGCGCGCGCCCACGTCTCCGTTCGCGGCTTCGCGAGATCAACTAACCTCTCTTTCCCGCGACCTCCACCCTTCGCCGCGCGCACGCGCGGCGTAAACGTCATCTCTCTCGTCTCTCGCTCTCGAGCGTTCGCTCGCGCGCGCTCGAGCGAGTGCCTCTTCCCCACCTCTTCCCTCTCCTTTCCACCTCTTTCACCGCGCGCGTTCCTTTTCTGTAATCGTCTTCGTCCATCATCGTCCTTCCCTCCGCGCGCCAGCGCGATCGAAACCTTTCTCTGGACGTCGTAATCCAAGTACCGAGGCCGTCCTCGCGTCGACGCCTTCGCCTCCCTTGCCGTCGTCGTCGTCGTCCTTTCATTCGTCCATTCTTCTCGCGAATCAAGCTGTCGTAATAATTCTTCCACGTGCGATGCCCGTTCGTCGCGCGTCATCGACGCGATCGTCGCCATCGATGGCGTCATCGTCGTTCAATTCGATTCGATTCGATTCGATTCGAATTCGAATTCGAATTCGAATTCGAATTCGAATTATAATTCGCGTGCGTTCGATTCGATCGATTCCATTCGATCGATTCCTTCGACTTTTCCTTGGACGATCGCGATCGTTCGTTCGCTCGCGCTCGGCGACGCGCCTCGCTCTCGCGCGCGCGCGCGCCATCGACGGCGCATTCGACGGCGCCATCGACTTCGCGGTCGCCATCCGTCGCCACGCACTCGCACGGTCCGTCGGTCACGCAGTCACTCAGTCGGTCGGTCAGTCGTGGAATCACGACTCGTCGCCAATCACGACTCGCACGCCATCGGCGTCCATCGAACGTGATCGACGGTCGAGGACTCGTTCGTCCGTCTGTCTCGCTCCGTCGTCGTTTCGTCCTCCGCGTCCTCGTCGTCGTCCTCGTCCTCGACGTCGCGTGACGTCGTCGTCGTCGTCGGCACATCGCGAAACGAATGCGCGCGAGTTCGCTCGCGTCGTCGAGGTACGCCCCGAGGACGACGACGAGGACGATCGATGTCGTGTGCGATCGCCATTCGTTCGCTCGTCGTTCGTCCGATCGTCGACGAACGAAGGAGGAACGAGCGAACGATCGAGCGATCGAACGAGCGATCGAGCGATCGGGACGAGCGATCGCGATCGGGACGATTGATTGGAACGATGCGTTCACGTGTGACGTCGAAAGCGACGCCCGACGAAGGGGGTGAAGACACACGTTTGGGTTTAACGTCGTGCGCGACGTCGCGAGGGAAAGGGAATGGAATGAACGAGGAGAACGAGACGACTGACGCGAGCGCTCGACGTTCAAACGCGACGCAGGCGAGCGGCGCTCGACGGGCGAACGGTCGCGAGAGGCGAGCGACGACACGCTCGACGCCGAGTGGTAACGAGGGCGGAGAATGCGCAAGGAGCGACGATTAAGGTTATCGGCGTCGGTGGCGGTGGGTCCAACGCGGTGAACCGCATGGTGAATGCGGATATCAACGGGGTGGAGTTTTGGATCGTGAACACGGACGTGCAGGCGCTGTCGACGGCCAAAGCGGACCCGCGAAACCATTTGCAAATCGGAAAGGAACTGACGCGCGGTCTCGGAGCGGGAGGGAATCCGGAGATTGGTCAGCGCGCGGCGGAGGAGAGCCGAGCGGCGATTGAGCAAGCGTTGAGTGGGTCCGATATGGTGTTTGTGACGGCGGGCATGGGGGGCGGCACCGGCTCTGGCGCCGCGCCCGTCGTCGCGCAAGTCGCGAAGAGCGCCGGTATTTTAACCGTCGGTATCGTCACCATGCCGTTCAAGTTTGAAGGGCGTCAGCGTTACAACCAAGCCATGGAGGCGGTCGAGCGCCTTCGTCAAAATGTTGACACGCTCATCGTCATTCCAAACGACCGCTTATTAGCCGCGGTGGATCCGTCGTTGCCGGTCCAAGACGCCTTCTTGCTCGCTGATGATATCTTGCGTCAAGGCGTGCGCGGTATCACCGATATCATCACATTGCCTGGTTTGATTAACGTCGATTTTGCCGATGTGCGCGCCGTCATGGCGGATGCCGGTTCTTCTTTGATGGGCATCGGCCGCGCGAGCGGGAAGAATCGCGCGCGAGAAGCAGCGGAAGCCGCAATTTCCTCGCCTTTGCTCGATTTGGGCATCGACCGCGCCACCGGTATCGTGTGGAACATTACCGGTGGCAGTGATTTGACGCTGCACGAAGTGAATGAGGCCGCTGAAGTCATCTACGATCTCGTCGATCCCTCCGCTTTGATCATCTTTGGCGCCGTCGTCAAGGATGGCAACCGCGCCACGGATGGAGAAGTCGCGATCACTCTTATCGCCACTGGTTTCTCGCCGTCTACCGGCGCTTCTCAGCAACCCGCGGCTCAGGGCGCGCGCGGCCAACAAGCGCCGCCGCCACCGCGTGGCCAGCAACCCATCATGGGCTGGAAGCAAGCGGAAGACCCCAAGTCCAAAAAGTCAAACACGTCGAGCCGCGGCGCGCCTCCTCCTCCTCCTGAGGAACCCCGTGGCGGTATCCCATCGTTCTTGCGTCGCAGAATGGGTCGCTAATTATGATTGCATAAATATACTAGCGGCATCGCTTTGTAGAACTCCAAACCATGTTACACTTTACTAAGCGCGCTTCACCGTGAAATGTGATCGAGAACGTTTAGGACGTCGATTCCGAGCGCGAACTCACGGCGTTTCAAACGCACATCGTCGACAAACTCGTCCGCAAGTTTCGATAATCCCCGTCGCGAATTCGCCGATTCTAATAATCGAACGATGGCGATCACAAAGTCCCGACTGTACGGCGGCGCTGCTATCTCCAAGACTTCGTTGACAAAGTACTGCATTCGCGACGCGCCGACGGAGCGACTCCACGAGTTGAGCGCGACGGTGAGCGTCGGTATAACGTGGCCTGCAGCGATGAGATCACATCCGGTATCGAGAAGATCCGATAGCACATCATCGCCTTGCGTTCGTCCGATGGTTTGTATGATTGCGGTCAGTGCTTCTAAAACTGCGCCTTGCAATTTGACCTGACATCGCGCAACGTCACCGAGCAACGCTAAGTACGCGCCGTTCGTGTTACCAACTTGTACGACCCGATAGTGATCCGTATTTGTCATCGCCGACCGAACGGCTGCGACTATACCTGCCGCGGCGCACGGCACACCGAGCACACTCTCCTTACGAGCATCATCCACAGACTCTCCGCGTTTAACGAGTTCGATGATTTCTGCCGCGTCCCTCAAAGACGAATTCACGGCATCGACGCTCATCTCCGCACTATCGCCAGCCGTGGCGAGAGCTATCAACTCTAAACACGCCTCACTATGCTGTCGATGTGTTGTTGCGCTCATCGACGGCGTCCACTTGAAAGCCTCGGCGATCAAATTGTACAAGACGTCGGGGTGTCGAAGCGGTGCCACTGAAGGTTTGTCATCGCCCGAAGACTCAAAGTACAAGTCGCGTAGCTTTTTCAAATCTCCAACTGCGAGCGCACCGACCGAGGGCGCTTCTTGATGACTAAGCCCGACGGGCCTGGAGTGCAAAAGATCTGACGTCGCGTACGTCGCCTTCACGTCCGCAGCCGACGCCGCCAGCCAAGGCGCGATGCGTCGAATCGCGGCGGCACCGTGCGTCGCCGCCGCCTCTTCTTCAACCTCTTGTGATAGCCTCACCGCAATCGCTCGCATCATGGCCGACGTCTTCGAGTCTTCGCTATCTCGAGCTAATGTTGCCAGCATCATCTGCCCAAACATGTAAGTTCCGACCGATTTGCAACACATTTTCTTCACGCGTTCCTCGGCGTCCTGTCGGCGCACCGCGTCTTCTCCGGCCGATACGATGCCCTTGATGTGATCCGCCAACAGCTCGTGAAAAATGCTAAAATACGCCGCCGCCGCGGGCCCGAGAGCGCGTACCTCGTGTCGCATCCCGCGCTGCCACGCGTGCTGAATAGCGCACGAAATCAACAGACAGTTTGGATTTTCCTCCGCGAGCGAAAACAACAGCGCTCTTCCGCGTTCGCTCGAAAATATCTCATCTAACCACTTTGGCGGTCGCCCGACGAACACTTCATCCGCCTTATTCGAATCAAACTTCTCTCGCACGATGGCTTCCAAGAAATACATTTCGTCGAACCGATCGCCATCCTCCTCCCCCGTCCCTCGTCTCCCCCCTCGTCCCTCTCCTCCCGAGACGTTCGCCCCTCCCCCTTGTGGTGTTCTCGAATCCTCTTGATCATTTCGCGTCGTCCCGGACTTGATCGGTGACGTGTTCACTCCTCGCCGCGGCGGCGCCGTGAGTTTCAACCACTCCACCGCGAGCGTCGTCATCGCCGCGTACCCGCGGTAATTCTCGCTCAGCGCTTCGATCGCCCTCGCCGGGGCCCCTCCTAGGGCGACGTATTTTTTCACCGCATCCATCGCGTGCGGTTCCATGATGAAATCTCTTCTCCCGAGCGCGCGTTCGAGAATGTCCAGCGTCTCGTCGCCGCGCGCGTCCAGCGCGGGACGCGCGCGCTCGCCGACGCGATCGTCCTCGATCGACGCCCGGTCGTCGTCCGCGAATGACGACCGGACGTCGCTGTCGTGAGAACTCGATCGCATCATTCGCTTTTGTCGCGCGGAGGATGAGGGATGCGATGTGGCGCGCGCGTCGCGCGATGGCACGCATGGGATTGGCTTTGGAAAAACGAATGAAACAAGCGCAAAGCGAGCGAGAGCGTCACAATGGGCGCGCGACACCGACGAGCGCACCGCCAACTCGCTGGGCTCGACGCCGATCGCGTCGAAGACGTGGAACTGGCGAAAGCGGCGAGGAAAGCGCCGTCGCAGCGGTTAGCGGCGGCGCGCGCGCGCGGGACGAGCGCGAAGGACGCATGGACGGTGACATCACTCGTCGGCCGCGCGAAAGAGATACGCGAGTTTGCGATCGCCCTAGGAGTGGCGATCGTGATGGCATACGCGTGGGCGAGACGCGCGGCGAAAGGGTGAGAGGACGAGAGTTGACGGCGAGCGAGCGCGGGGCGCTGCGCGCGCTGGCGGGATTCGCGTGCGCGTGCGTCGCCGCGCCGGCGGTGGCGTACAAGATGACGCGAAATGGGGTGTGTGAGTGGGCGTACGAGAAGTACGGTACTGCGATGTTGGCGACTGAGAGCGGACGGGCGACGTGCGCGGGGATGTTTGCGATTATTTCGGTGAATTGCGTTTTGGCGGCGTACGTGGCGTTCGCGGCGGCGTACGGGACGAGAGAGGCCAAAGCTCGAGAAGATAGTATAAAGGAGGAATGATAATGGTAATGAACAGAGTAAATCACCAACAGAGTGTGAATAAATTACAACAACGCGCGCGTGATTTCACGTCTTCTAAGAATATTGCGCCGCTATGTCGACACGCGCGTTTGAGAGCGCTCGAACGAGGTCACCGGGACACTCGGTTATCGTCGAATGCTCGTTAATCTAGGACTTCAGAGACTGTTTCTTGCACGGCGACTTTCTTTTCGAGAATGTCGCTGAATGTCTCGTTCCAAATTAACATCGTTTGGAGTTGATTGACGGGTAAGAGAGACAAGCAGAATAGCATGGTAAAGATTAGCACGCCGTTGAGCTTGTCCATCTCTTTGTACCAAAAGTCACCAAATGCACGCGCGGCGGCGAACCCGCTGCGCGCGTTATAAACAAGAGGCCGAACGCGTTTACGCCATACGTTACTTTTTGGTTCAGGCTCGCCCTCGGCTATCGCAATCGGAAGCCAAGATTCGCCAAAAGACGATATCGCGTAGTCACCGACGAGCGAGCAGCCCTCGACGAAGATGGAGACGAAGCACACAGTAGCGAGCATCGTCATGAAGTATGTTCGGAACACGGAGTTCGTTCCAGTCTCGACGTGAAGCGCGAAAAAGTACAACCCATTCCATATCATGAACAGACCGACTCGAACTAATCCGCGGTAAACGCTGATTTTCCATAATTTGTCGGGAAACTTGAGCCACAGCTCGCGTGAGAAGACGGTTGTTTTGAGCGTCGCCGTGTACAAGAGAACGATTGCGCTCATCGCTGCGCACGCTGTCAGGATGCGCTGAACATTGACGACGAATTGATCCACTTGAGACACACCGGTATAGAGCGCACTACCGTGTAATGAGCCGGTGACGACCAGAAGCAAGATGAATCTGCCAAAACTGTTGCAGAACAGCACGCCAGTTTTGGAAAAGATTCCGATGCGGTTGCGGTAATTGTGATTCATCTTAGTTTGCCACGCCGCCCACGATCCGTTTGCAATTGACGGTTTATCATACGTACCATCGAGCCACTTTCTCCAGTCGCTCCAGCTCTTCTGCATCCAGAACGAATTAGTACTCTGCGGCGAAAACCACCAAGGCGCGGCAACGATGTTTACGCCAAACAACCACACAGACCACGAGTACAGGATCGACTTTGGCAGCACGGTGTTTGCATGGAATAGAAAGAGGAGCAGCATGACTTCCAGACCGAAGTATAGATGTGATTTAGCGTACAATCCGTAGAGCACGACCATGTTTGCATTTTGAGTGACGTAGCCCCGTTCGGTGGCGATGTACTGCGCTTGCCCAAACAACAATCCAACCATGTAGTTGTATCCCTTCGTCGTCATGGAGAAAACGTTGAAGGCTGCAGATCCGCGGAGGAGACTGCTGATAGTGTAATCAAACCCATCTCTTAAACCTCGATCCATGATCATTTTCAAGAACAAAGGAAGAATGGTAAGCAAACCAAGTTGGATTGCATAAATGGAATTATAGTAACCACCTTCTTCTTTGGACAAAGAAAGCGTCGTTTGCGTCTCTGTCATTTTGAAATAACGGTACACTCGGTAAATTTCTAAATCGGCAACTGCGAGGCTGGCATGCACGAGAATATACAAGTACACGCACCAAGCTGTTTGCATAACGCTGATGAAGAAACCTGGTCCGGAGAAGTACAAGGAGAGAATTCTGAAGAAGTCCATGGAACGGTGCAACCTGTGAATGTCACGAGACATGGATATCGTCCCGGCTGAACCCGAAATCTTTTGTTCAAAACCATTGACAGACGTAAACCCCATATCCCGTCCCTTACCAACCTCAATAAACTCTTCAAAAAGTACGCGTCCGCCGCGAACGATGGCGTTCACGCCGCCAAAAAAATCTTCAGCGACGTGAATCATCTTCGATGCTTTCGAAATGCCACCGTTCGTCATTGTGAATGCCTTATCCCATAAGTCTGGATGCCCGTAGTGGAATCGCACCATGAGCGGCCAAGTCATGAAACGCTGGAAAGTTTGGAAAATGAACTCCGAAATCGCGGCGAACTGCGCCACGGCGCCACTCGTTTCACTGAAAATTGTCTCCGGAAAGCCAACAAGGACGACGTCTTCATGGAAAACCCCCAACAGATTTCGCATCTTGAGAGCTTCACTCAAGTATCCATCTTGATTCATATCCAAAGTTTGCAAATAAGCGCCCCTACTAAATATGACGGCGTGATTTTGGTTTTCAGGCTTCCCTTCGCCGATGATGGGATTACCCGGCAGCTCAATTTTGCATGCCAAAGATAAACGCTTCGTTTCTCTATCGCACGCGATCAAGCAGGATGCGAAACAATTGTGCTTATCGCTCGGTGACTGCACGTAACTCACCTTAAGCTCTGGATGCGTTCGAATCAATTCATCAATATCTTGCGCCTTCTGCCAGAAAGGTGAACCTGCCGGTGATTCGCGCATCCTTCCGTAAACTTGACAAGACACGAGATATTCGAACTTTTGCTGCACCAGCGTTTCAATTGCGTCTTCATCATAACCTTCAGCGCGCGCTAGTAACCGAAGCGCGGTTCCATAGAAGCAGATCCCGCGGACACAGCGACTGAGCGATTGCGTGCGGTCACTTGTCCAGATTCGAAGCTCTGGCCAGTGTCGATCCAAAAGCTGTGCATCGTCTAAAGTCAAAGCGCCTATCCTCTCCTTGAAATTCTCAAAGTCGGTCGGAAACGTAGCTTTAATCAACGACAGAAGAGTTTTTTGATCTTCGAGCGGCGCCGTCAAATCATCTTTCACGTATGACACTTCCTCGGCAAAATACGGTGTGAACGCACTCCAAGAGCGCATGTTTTCAAGTGGACTCGGAGTTTTGAGCGCCGCAAAGCTCAGAGAGTTCGTGAAAAACATCAACTGGCGTCGCGCCTCTAAATTACGGGGCTCTCCGCCTGGATTGCTATTGTTCATCGAATTCAACAAGCTTTCAACAATCTTGCGATTGTTGGGTAAAGTTGCCGATGCTGAGACGACTCGAACGTGTTCATTGTCTCGCAACGCATCGATGCGAACCATCTCAAGAAGTTGAGAGTAGAGCTGAGACACTCGATATCTTCTCTGATTGTTTACGTTGCTCCACTTGCCATCTTGTTCCATGGCGAAAGAGCAGATGGTGCGGACTGCAAGAAGAATATCGTGCAGCGCTTCAGCAAGAGTCACAGACTGCGCCTCAATATCCGCATCTGTTTGAATGCTGGACCACTTGATGAGTTTTCTACGTCCCCGTCGCCAGCGCTTGCGCGTATCGGACGGTGCTTTATCATTTTCTAGGAGTGCCTGCTGTTCCGGTGTCATGTCATCCCAGTTTTCATCGACAACAAAACAACCGCGCATGAGACCGGGCTTCTCCTTCATCTTCTTACGCTTCTCTTTGGAAATCAAACCAGTGCATCCGAACTTCATCTCGAGGTTAATAGCTTCTACCAACTTTTCCTGACGTTCTCGTTGTTTATCTCGCAAAGCTTTAAGCTGTCGACGTTTGATACGGCGCTCTTTGCGAGCTCGCGCACGTAGCGCTCCAGTGGTGTCACCAAGAAGTAATAATTTGGCCTCTTCGTCATCGTCGTCGCTCTCGGAGCCCTCATCTTGCCCGTCATCGTCTTCAATTATTGGAGTGGCTTCCGTGCTTGAACTCATGGCGCTCAGCGTGAGCAAGAGTTTGATGATGGCATCGCGCAGCTGGATATAGCCATCGACATCATCGCGGCGTCGACGACCCATCTGATCGCCTTCGATACTCGCCAAATCGCTCACAACCCGCATTAGAAGTGACAGATCCCCGGGTGAGACCACCCGCAGTACTTCAGTCAAAATCACGCACAACAGATCTTTCGTTTGCACGAGGGTCGTACCGAACGATGGATACTGTGTCATCGTACCAGTGTTGAAACTAGCTCGAGAGAATACAGAGGACGTCAACATCGGCGGCAAGATGATGTACTCAGGAGCATCAAATATCTGTTCGACATCGCGACCTTGAAGGAAAACAAACTTTAAGTCAACTGCTTCCTTGTTACTGATGTGATCTCTTTCTCTCAGCGACTGGACGATAGCGTTCCACCCACGACCAAAATGCTGCCACTTGATATCCATAGCTTCAGGGAGGAAATCAGCGGGATCGACGGACGTATTCTTGACACCAGATTCGTAAAGTACTTCGTCGTCAACCATGCTCACCGCAACTGAGTCGAGTAAATGATCGTCCAAGCCGCCGCGATCTCCATCAGATCTTCGCATTGGCGTCTTTTCGTCAAGGTAGCTGTCACTGTCACTGTCCCCTGATCCGCCGCTGCCGTCTCGAGTGCCGGAAGCACCTGAGATTATGACTGGCTTTGGCCACGAGCGGTTCAACACCTTGTCACAAAACATGCTTGGGATAGCTTTGAAATCTCTCAAAAAGCTGGCCCATCGTTGAGCGTGCGAGACTTTTCCTCTCCACTGGAGGAAAATAGTGAAAAGTGACGCATAACACGTGTACCACAAAAACGTATCGCAGAAGTATGTGGCGATGGCTGGAAGCATTCGAGCAATCACTAACACCCACATAAGAAACTGAGAAGCGTGCACATCATAGTATGCTGCAGGTAATTGACCCTCTATTTCCTCACCGATGTACCCAAGCGCTGGTAGGCGCGCTTTTTGCTTCATGCCGAGCGCGCTCTGCACAGCATTAGTCGTGGCTTGAACAGCGTCTGTTACCAAGGTCTCGAGAGGCGACTTTGGCATTGGCCCCGTCGCCGACGTGAGAGATATTAGATCTCCAAATTGGCCGTTATACGGGTCAAAGTCGGATTCGTTGGCATCAAATGCAGAATGAAGCCCACCGGAAGCGCCGGTGAAGTCTCCACCACCAGCTTGCATCGTCAGCAAACTACGTCGACGCTCTGGAATCTGATCAAAGATGGTGATGCCCTCGGTTTGCTCCGATTCGTAGTCCTCGTCACTCTTAACGTCAGCGAAATACGTAATTTTTGGCTTGAACTTCAACGCTTCAATCAACTTGTCACCTTCAAGGTTTATGCACGATGTGTATTCATCGCTCTCCTTGTTCCAGCACAAGTCCCCCTTTTGTAAAGCGCTCACTGCCTCTCGAAGAGGCATGATGAGAAGGTAATGCCCGAATGCAAGTTTCGTAGATAATACTACGAACCAAAAGACTGTGTAGATGATGCGTTCGCGGAAAGGAGTCGCCATTTGCGCCGGCGTGCCGACAAAGGGTTGTTGTCGCGATACAGACACCATAAGACCACTGTTAGCCAAAGCGTATACCGCAGCCAAGACTTCGAAATAAGGATTCGGATTATTTACGTCGCGTCTCATTGAAACTTCAAGAAAGTAAAATAGCGGTATGGTCAGAAACATTGCAGCTCTGGTAACCGTCACCATCCAGTCGCCGAAGGACTCTTGACCGAGGTTACGGAACCTGAGGACCGCGATTTCTGCGAAAAACTTCATGATGGCATGCGTTATCGTCGCAGTTGAAATATATGCCCAGTTCCATCCATGCGCAAACACGTACGCCGTGGATACATGGAACGCTACAGCGTGGAAAAGTATGACGGAGTTGAAATTCACATACATGCTCAACCAGCCAGCGGTCTCAATGTGTGTTTTGAAGAACACCGACGATAATGCTTCTCCTGCGCCGCCTGGATGCCGGGATGCGTTCTGTAAAAACGATCGTAAATGTTCGTACATTCGCTCTTCTTTAGGTAATGCCGCCATCGATTCGGGAACACCGACGAAGTCTGCAGCATCGTCTGCTCGTGGTTGCTGATATTCAGGCGGTAACAGACGAACAAATCTGTCGTGCTGCCAGAAAAATTCATTGACGTCGTCGTACATGACGCGCCTTGAAATCGGTGCGTCGGCGCGATCAGAAATTTCTCGCTTCATGAATAAAAACAGCGGCGTCACGATAGACTTCAAGAAATCCTTTTCAACGTAAGGCATGATATTTGAAACAGGTTTGCAAAGAACCAAACTGTCGACTGAAGGTATGGCATCTTCTAACGTAACCGCCGATAAAGCCGCGTGGAAAACAAAGCACAATAGCTCACTCATGTGTCTCAGATTGGCGCTTTCTCCATACATCAAAAACCATAAGCACAAGTGATGAAGCTGTGCATTTACTGTCACCGCGAGAGTTTGCTCTCGGCTGGATCGACCCCAGAGCCCGTCATCGTTCGCCATGTACACCGCCAGAAGCATACTTTGATGCTCTCCGCGACCCTCTGCACGTTGCTTCATCGTCATGCGTTGGGCATGCAAGTTTACGGCGTCAACCATGCCAGTGTGCTTACCCCAGTTATGGTAGTTCTGGAACAAATGTATGTGCAGCTCCTGCACGACGTCGCGCCAATGTTTGTCCAGATGATCGACAGAATAGCCAGATACATCTTCTTTCTGAGACACAAGCGAATCCAGCCAATATGTGATGGACTCGATAGCGTTCCAGAGGTTTGATTGAACGTCGACTTCACCGTCAGTGAAAGTTGCATCTTTCGCTGTCACTTGGAAGCCAAACAAGGTCGCGATGTGCTTGGCGATAGGCTCAATGCGTCTCCTGATTTCGTCCGCGCGCACGTTATTAATTTTCGAGCTTGCCGGCATCGTCAAGTCTTCAGGCATCCCTGGTACGGTACTCGGTGCAGGACGCGCAAATCGAACCTGTGTGACTTGTAGCCCAAGCACTCGTCGAATAAAAGTTCTCGAGGACAGGAGCAGGCTCTTGATAGACCTGGTGGACACCGATTGATTCATCATCGCCACGAGTGTTCTGCGTCTCATTTCAACCCCGAGCACAGATGCGTACGCTCTGTTGAAAAGTAACTTCGCATGGACGTACGATATAGGAGCCAAAGACACAATCCCTAAGACCAAGTGCAGGATGATACCAATCAGCACGTCCGCATCTCGACACATAAAATCACCAAAGGTTCGAACAGACATCGCTAAAGGCTTAATGAAGCGCGGCGTGTTGTCACTAACTAGCACTGAAACCAATGTAAAGATCTGTATAGTGAACGCAGCAGCAGCAATAAAGATGGTTCTGTTGACCACATTCGTGACATCAACGCTGCCGAGGAACAATCGACAGCACAACGTGTGATGGAAAATGATCAAACCGATACGCGCGGCTAGATTGTAAAGCAAAACCAAAACGTGCTTCTCAATTTCCGTAGAAATTAAGTTCGCTCGTTCGGCGATTGCGACAACACGTTCCGGCCATAAGAATGCTGGAGCAGCGCTGAAGTAGTACACGACCGCGAGAAAGAATCCTGAAAGACCCGCGGTGAAAACAATAACGCTTCGAAGTGCAGGCTGTGTTGAGATGTCCTCTACACGCAGCGATGCCATGCTTGAAACTAGAAGAACGACGGGAATCGGTAAAACGCGAAATAAGACGTACTCAAGTTTGAGATGACGGGGCATCGCACGCATGGCTTGCATTCTAGTTGCCTGCCAAGACCACCATGTCCCTTCATTGTGGAAGCGCGACTTATTACCTCGCTTGAACGCATCGAGCCAGAAGATCCAGGCAGTAAAGTTTAACTCGGGCATACCCTCTTTAAAAGTTTGTGGATGGAAAAACCATGGCGAAAACATCAAGAAGGCTATTGCGATCCAGATATGGAACGAAGTTGTGACAAACACATACAAGGCAGAGTAGCTCGAAAGGCACGTGATCAGTATCGTGAACAACGCGAGTTGAACGGCTGGAATGATGTGAGAAACTCCGTACTGTGTGTACAAATCCACGAAGGACGCATTCATGCTCATGCTTCGACTCGTCCCTCGGTACAGCGCTTCACCAGAAATAATGGACCTGTCAACAGCTGCGCCTCTCGCCTTCGCGATGAACATGTTAAAAATATACGAACCAGACGTCATGTCATGATAAAGGCGCTTTAGCATATACACCAAACCTCCGTGCAGCCAGCCTTGCAGCATACCTGGCCACGCCATGACTAAACTCGCCTGAAGGAACCATTGCGACGGGTAAAGCAGTTCAATCCCGATCTCTTGGTGAAAGCCAACGTTGTCAAATGCATCCCCTTGTTTGAAGTAATTTTCTACTCCGAGCATAGCGATGACAACCTTACACACGACAAACGCACCAAGAGACGAAAAAAGCATGAACTCAGTGTAAAAGATTCCTGCGGAGGATTGGAAAAAACTCATACCGCGCCAAAGGTCCATGTACTTCGCCATTCGATGAAAATCACGAGAGATGAGCTGCATGCCGTTGCCCGTTGCGATTTTTCGGTTAAACTGGTTGTTACCGTCGAATGACACTTCACGCCCTTTACCTACGGTGGAGAAGTTGACGTAAACAACCTTTCCTCCACGTTGCATGACGTTCATTCCACCGTACACGTCCTCGGAGAGGTGAAGCCGCTTTGTTGCCTTTGATACTCCGCCGCATGTGCGAATGAATGAGCCTTCCCAAATATCTGGATGACCATAATGTAACCGAACGCACAGCGGTGACGACATGAATCGCTGCAAAAGCGTGCCAAACACAGTTTCTGACAGCGCCGCGAAACTCGCTATCGAACCTTGATTCTCAGAGATCAACTGCTCAGGGAATCCCAAAATGATTGCATTTTCATACATGGAGTAGACTGCGAGTAAATTTCGAATCTTTAACCCTTCTGCGAGATGCGCGTCTTGATTCATGTCCACCGTCTGGACGTAGTTACCTCTGCACCATACCAACCCCATATTTTGATTCTCAGGTTTGCCCTCGCCCACAATTGGATTTCCCGGAAGTCGAATGCGATGCGTTCTGCTAGGCTTGCCATCCGCACCGCGATCAAGCTTAACGATAGCAAACTCCGGATTATCTGCACTCGCTCGTTCCATGACGTTCACTTTCACGTGCGGGAACTGCGTGACAAGGTTCTCAATGTCGGCGTTCATTGTGTACCCTGGAGCACCATACATTTGAGCGCTCACAACATGCTCATACTTGAGGCGAACGAGAGGTTCGATCTCCTCTTCCGGGACTCCCTCGACACGCGCCAGCAATCGCAGTGCGTCAGCATACGACGCAAAACCCCGGACTGTTCTAAACAAAGTTTGGCTTTGACTGCTGGCCCAAGAGATCATCTCCTCACACAAGCGCTCCTCTTCTGACGTAAAAGTAGACAGAGCAGTTTGCTTATTTAAGGTTGCTCGATCCAAAAAGTGCTCGTAGTTCGCATCCTTTAATGAGACGCCCGTACGCTCGATCATGTTGTCCCACGAGTTCGGAGCCATGCTCACCATGAATCGGAAACCAGTAACGGATTCGCCATCGATTGCTTGTGTGAGCGTATTGAGTGAAGTGCGAACTTCTTCCCCGTAAATAGGAGTAAGCGTGCTCATCATTGGCGTCGCGCGCACGCTCTGCGCTTTCGGCAGCTTCGGATCACTCATGTTACCAATGAAGAAGCGCAAAATCTCTTTCGCCTCCAAGATTGACGGCTCCGCTGCGGGATTTGAGGTCGACAGCATCAAGTGCGCCTGCTTTAACACGGTTGCACCCGCACGAGATCCCGAAGCAGACTGAATTTTAGCGGCGTTACTCTCTAGTCTATCCAGAACAATCAACTGTTTGAGCTTTTCGCACGTTTGAATCAATAGTTCATTAGTACGCGCCTGCAGCGGTTCCTCGCCGGCGCGATCTTGGGCGATTTCCTTGCTTATCAACACTAGCACAGCCTCGATCTTCAATCGAACCATGCTGTGTTGCAGAACAGCAGCTTCTACGCGGGCTTCGAGTAGCGCGATAATGACGCGATCAATATCCGACCGAATGGTCATTAACCAATTCATCGCCTTTTCTGAATGCTCCGCGAAGCTCAACGCCAGTAATTCGGTGAGCGTCTTCAGCAAGTCGACAAACTGCACGCGATTCTTAGCGTCGACGATTCCGAGTATACACACGGCCACAAAAGCCAATATGTCTATGGACTGCGAAATGACTTCAGAGGAAAAACTGAATCGCATTCTTTCGTTGCGCTGCATACCGATGCCGCTGAATAGTGACCCCGTGAGCATCACAGGAAAGATGACATACGTCGCACCAAAGAAATTCTCTGATGTCGGACCTTCGACGCGCCTGAAAGATAGTAAATCAACTTCATCATTGCTCAGAAGATCGCGTGTTCTTAGTGAGCGTACAATTTCGTTCCAAGCTTTCGAAAACAACAACCAAGAATCGGACACGGCCTTCGTGCAGAGAGCTGTCGATGCGTCCGGCTTTGGTTCTGCAGTGACATTTGCTGTCAAAACTTTCGATGCAAATAGATGCACTGTTTCCGGCAAACTCAAAACGCTTGTTGACCAGCTATCTAAGCTACCCATTTTCCTGTATCTTTGAAACGCGCTGACGATGCCAAGTATAGTGATGTAAAAGAAAAATGTGTTGCCGAAGTACAGCAGCACGTTAGGCAACCATCGTTCAACTAACATCATGCCCTTGTAGCCGTAACGACGCGTCAACCGAACGATTTCGAGCAAATTTGCGGAAAAGAACTCGTTATAATCATACGCATCGCAGTCCTCTCCAGCAAAGTTGTAATTCCAGCAGTACAAATCAATCTGAAGGATTGCGCGTGTCGGCGCGACGAGCGCATTCACCATGAAAATGTAGTCAAAGATCAACTTCAGCAGCAATGTGACGATCCAAAAGCTCGTGTATTCGCGCACCTCGCGCGTACTCACGCCCTTGTTCACGTCTTGTGAAAAGTAGTCAGCTGAAGTACTGCCGTTCGTCAGTTCGACACCGAAAATATTGAGAAAGGTTAAAATCAAGTATGGTGTGCCGAGGAATGCAAACACAGCTCCAGAAATTATTCCTTGAGCGAGCGCTAACCCGGAAAGAATTACAGCCAATGCAAAGAATGCACGCACAATGGACTCTAAGCGACTGTGGAACAACGGCACTCTATCAAAGATCAATACTCTAGACTCAACGCAAATATGGATCATCGCCGCTGTAATTGCCGCCGTAGAAAATAAGTCAGGTCGCTTGAACGACGAAAAGGCGTGCACCACCATGAAGTGCAATAAAATGGAGAGCAACGTAAATTGTCGATGAAAATTGATGTACATCGTCATCCATCCCAAGTGCTCGCGATATGTCTTCTTGAAAATTTCACTCAAGCTCTGATCTTGATCTTTCGCCGCACCGGCGGAACGCATGAACTGTCTAAAACGCGCATACGAGCTTGTTCCCTTTTCGGCGTCCATACTCAGCATGCGCTGAATCTTAGCCATATCTATAAATGTTTCGTTGATGTCGTCGTAGCCCAACGATAGATGCAACTGAGCGTTGCTGCGAACATGCAGATTGAGAAACTGGTACAACGGTGAAACGATCGAGTCGACAAAGTCGCCAGGAGATAAATCTAATCCAGCGTCAGGCACGGCTCGACAATCAGTACCTCGAACGCTCACTGCTGCGGCCATCAGATGGAAAACCAGTAGCATGAACTCGGGCGCATATCTCAAATTCGCTGACTCTTCGTATATTAATTCGAAAAGTACAAGCTGACAGAGTTTTGCGTCCATAGTGACCGCCGAAGCCAACGTCTCCGTGTTTCGTGGCGCTAAGTTCATTCCAGTGTAGGCCAAGTATCTTCTATAGCTCTTGAACATCTTATCGTGAAGATGCTGGATCGCCCATTCATCTCGCTTAGACGCTGCAGCTTCTGGAAGCTGTGCGGTGTTCCAAAGCAGTGCTGCGCACTTATCAACAGAACTCTCTCGAGTGCTTTTCATCTCTCCCGAAGCAGCCTGAAAGCCAAATATATTTCCCAGACTTTGAGATATAGGAGCCAATTTTGACTTCCAGGCCTCTAACTCTCGTTCGATCGAGCTCGAACCGTTTGGTTCAGGGCCCTGCCGCGTGAGCGACGGTTCTAAATTTTCGCCAGAATCTCGGGACTCGGAGCTCAGCTCTGAGCTGAGCTTTCGCGATTCCGCTGAAGTACCAGTCAGGACAGTTTGCGCTCGTTTGTGCACTTCTAAAACTGTACGATCTAACTGAATCAACGATCTCAAGATCGGCATCTTGGAACGGGATAGCGAAAGCATCGCATCTCGCGTCGCTCTATTGATCTCGCGTCGTTTGATCAGCAAAGCGACAAATAGATAACCTCCAATCAACACTTTCAGCACTGTGCCGAACTCTACCTCTAGCTTCAACGCATCTACGGCCTCGCGATCTGGGCAGCTAGTGTCGCCAGGTTGTACATAAGCTGCCATCTCGTCCGTGATGAATTTCTGCACATCTTTAAAGACATCAGGCGCCGCAGGGCAGAGTTGTGCATTTCTACGGTGAATCTGGTTCATGTGGTGGCACGTCAAAAACGTGCTTTGCAAAGCCGTAGATACCGGATTCACGACGCCTTTCGGGTGATTCAATATCGCGCTAAAGTTCTCAAAATGCGCGTACACTGGTGTAGGATCACTCGCCTCAATTTTGATGCCATGGAAAGCCTCCGCCTCGGCACGCATGAAAAGGTGCATAGTACGGTTGTGATAGTTCTTCATCGACTTTGAGCAGTCGGGGTACTCATCGGTGCTGTAAGCAGAAAAAGCCTCGTCTTGCCCATGAAATATTGTACACGTTCCTCCCTTGGTCCATAAAAGTTTTAACAAGTAGTACGCCGCTCGCGGTCGAAGCAAATCCACCTTGTTGATGCTACATCTTTTCTTCACCGCCATCATGCCGAACCACTCTTCGGATACATACAAATCCGGCTGCGTTGGCGACATATACCCGCACGGGGAGTGCAAATACTCTTTTAACGAGGGACACACTCGGGAAATGGTCGGCATACGCTCATCCGTCGTAGGCACGGGAGTCACAGCTTTGCCTTTCCAGTATTCATCAACCCACGCCATAATCGCTCCTCCAGATGTGAATCGAACGCCACAACCTGCTTTACAAGTCGTCGCGTGGCGCTCGATATCTTCAACCATGGATGACAACCAGTCAGCTTGAGATACTTCATCCTCGGTGCCCATGGTGTCGTATCCGTTCCAGCCCTCAAGTTGGGGATGCAAGCTATAAGCATCGACACCGAACTCTGTAATCAAGAACGGCCGCGAACTGACTAAATGGAAACGATGAAAGATACCCATAGGAGAGAAATATCGTCGCGTATAAAGATTCACACCCCAAAAGTCTATTTGATCCATAAACTTGTCCGCAATCTTTATCCAACCAAGCGCGCCCCAGAGCTGAAATCCGACAAGGTGCTGCTTCTCCGTTGGCAGGTTGACATTAGCCAACGCTGTACCGCACAAAACGTTTTCCTCTCTGACTACTCCACACAACAAGTTCACAGAGCGCATGAGCTTTTCAACCGACGCGCCGAACTGGCATCCGCTCACACCAAAATTTTCAGCCAAATCCTTGTCGCACACAAACAAGTTCCATGGCCCGTTCAACTCGTTGCCGACTATCCACGCGACGACTGCCGGATGCTTTGCTGCGCGCACCAGCGTGCGGAGGTCGCGCTGCATTTCTGCCATCGTTTCCTCGGTGTTGAAAAAGCTCGTCGTTCCGTCCACAAAGTCATAACCAACGAAAATGCTAATGTTGTACGCGAGCGCTAAATCGAAAAACTGCTTGTGCCGTTTCGAAAACTTGAGGGTATAAATACGAATAGTATTTACGCCCGCGGCAGCCATTAAAGGCAAGTCTCGCTCGAAAATCCCGGCGTAATCGTTTGTGAAAAAGTCACCATATGGCTCGAACCAATCGGGATCCCAACCGACGGGCACGGGGGAGTAACACACCGCGCGCATGAGCCACGGTTTTCCATCTAAATATAAAGTTCTCCCAAGTCGACGCAATCGCCCAGTGTTCCACGTCGAATTCAACAGCGGTGGATCCAAGAAACGCTTCACCAATTCCTGCCCCGAACGCCGGCCGTGTTCGTATTCATCATCCACGAATGCCGGATCATAAATCTCATCGTCGCTCAACGCCAATCCCGGCTGCGAATTCAGCTCGTCCCGCAAACTCTTCTTCGTCGTCCCCGTCGACCTCGATTTCGCCGCCGACCGATCCTCGCCTTCCGCGACGACCCCAGCGACGTCATCATCTCGCGGCGCGTTCGCCCTCCTCGCCTTCGTCTGCCCGAGCGCCGCGACCGGCTCCGCCTCTCTCGCGCCCTCCCCTCGCCCTTCCCCTCGCGATCTCGCCCTCGGGTCATCGAACGCCCACACCTCCCCGGACAACCGCGCGTTCAACGCGTCGACATCCACGTCGCCAAGTCCTCCGTCGCGCGAGTTCGAGGCGAATCCATCGTTCGCCTTCGAATCGCTCTCGAGACGTCTCGCGCTCGCGCGCGCCCGTTCCTCGCCCTCTCCTCGCCCTCGACCACCGCCTTCGAACTCTCCTCGTCGCGCGTTCGCCGCGTCGTCATCGTGCGAGCGCGTTTTCGTCGTCGTCACCGCGAAAGCGATCGAGGCGAGCGCGCCGAGGGCCAACGCGATCGCCAACACCTTTCGCGTTCGCGCGCGCGCGCGCGACGCGCTCGCGTTCGACCTCGTCCCATCGCATTCGCGCGCGCGCCCGTCGTCGTCCGAGGCGTCGTCGACGACGTCGCGTTCGCGTTCGCGTTCGCGCGTCGCGCGCATCGCTCACGACGTAGCGCGCGCGTCGTGTGACGCGCGAAGCGAACGCGCGCGCGCGATGCGCGATGCGCGCGTTCGAGGGCGGAGGACGAGTGATGACTCGTCACCAGTCCCTCGACTCGTCCTTGACGAGTACGTCCGTGCGTCCTCGACGAACCGTGGTGTCCCGATCGCGACGACGATCGACGAGTGATGTCTCATCGACGAGTCGCCTGACGACGATCGACGAGTGATGTCTCATCGACGAGTCGCCTGACGACGATCGACGAGTGATGTCTCATCGACGAGTCGCCTGACGACGATCGACGAGTGATGTCTCATCGACGAGTCGCCTGACGACG